>OCHN01000194.1_pt1 | contig 67584 bp, 58 predicted proteins | sample 1538911 | NCBI WGS metagenome assembly OCHN01 (sample SAMN04571736, study PRJEB22368) | human gut metagenome | biome: human gut; material: stool | host: Homo sapiens | place: Luxembourg | collected 2013-01-11 | reverse complement strand
GAGAGCCGATTCGCCTGCCTCTTTCAATCCCGTTGTCTACAAAAAAGGGCCAGACGGGCGCGTGATGCGACGGTCTCTTTCCGAGGCCAAGCGCCTTTTGAAAGCCGCGGGCTACCCGGACGGGCGTGATGCCAAAACCGGCCAACCCTTGGTTCTTAATTTTGACTGGCAGGGTGCTGCGGCCGGGTCTCGCGCGTACTTAGAATGGGTGACGCGGCAATTTGCCAAGCTCGGCATTCAATTGGAAATTCGGGCGACCGACTACAACCGCTTTCAGGATAAGATGCAAAAGGGCGCTGCTCAGATTTATGTCTGGGGGTGGCTCGCGGACTACCCGGATGCGGAAAACTTTTTATTTCTCCTGTATGGGAAAAACGGCAAAGTCGCTTACGGCGGAGAGAATGCCTCAAACTACGTTAACCCCGAATACGACCACCTTTTTGAGACGATGCGGTATTTAGAGGACGGACCGGAAAAAGCGCGCCTCATCGACCGGATGATTTCGATTGTGCAAGAAGATGCCCCGTGGAGCTTCGGGACATTTTCAACGGCTGTTGCCGCCTCACACCACTGGGTGAAAAATTTAAAACCGACGCAAATCATTCAAGACCGTCTTATGTATATCGGCATTGATGCCGCCGAACGCGAGTCCGCCGTTCGGGCGTGGAATCGACCGATTCTCTGGCCCTTAGGCGTAATCGCGGGGTTAATCGTGCTCTTTTTATTCGGGGTGCGGCATGTCTTAAGGGCTCGGGCTCGTCGCAAAGTCTCATCAAGGAGCGCGCCGTGATTGCTTATATCCTTCGCCGTGCGTTTTACGGGATGCTGATTTTGCTCGGCGTGAACCTTATGACATTCGCCCTCTTTTTTTCCGTCAATACGCCGGACGATATGGCAAGGCTCTCACTCGGGGGTAAATATGTGACGCCCGAACTCATCGCAAGCTGGAAAAGCGCGCACGGCTACGATTTGCCGCTTTATTGGAACGGGGCGCAAACGGGCACAGCCAAAGTGACACAAACGGTGTTTTACACACGCTCGGTGCCGCTTTTAAAAGGCGATTTCGGCCTTTCGGATGCCGGTCGCAGCATCAATCGCGAAATTGCCGAGCGCATCGGACCCTCGTTGGCCCTTGCCGTGCCGACCTTTATCTTGGGTCTTGTGGTGGTCATTGTGTTTTCGCTTTTACTCGTGCTTGTAAGGCGCACGCGCCTTGAGTGGGCCGGTGTGACCTTCAGCGTCCTTGTGATGAGCGTCTCCGGGCTTTTTTACATCATTCTCGGGCAGTGGCTTTTCTCACGCACGCTGCGCCTTGTGCCCGTTTCGGGCTTTGAGGGCGGGTGGGGCATGGTGCCATTCCTGCTCTTACCGGTTTTAATCGGGGTTTTCTCGCGCTTAGGAAGCGATGCGCTTTTGTATCGGTCGCTTTTTTTGGAAGAAGTCGGTAAAGACTACGTGCGAACGGCGCGCGCCAAAGGCGCAAGCGAAGAGCGCGTGCTTTTCCGTCATGTGTTAAGAAATGCTCTTTTACCGATTTTAACGAGCACGGTTTCTGTGATTCCGATGCTATTTATGGGGTCCCTCGTGATGGAAAACTTTTTTGCCATCCCGGGCTTGGGGTCATACACAATCGATGCAATTAATGCACAGGACTTTTCGATTGTCCGTGCCATGGTCTTTTTAGGGACAGTGGCCTATGTCATAGGGTTGACGCTCACCGACATTACCTACGCGTTCGTCGACCCGCGGATACGGTTTAAGTAGGGAGAGTGAACGGGATGCCGCGCTTTGTCTTTCTTTACACCGATGCCGTGATTTGGGCGATTGTGCTCGCGCTGGTGCTGTATGCACACCATGCAGCGAAAACACCGGAACTTGCCGCCAAGTGGAAAAAACTGACGGGCAACACCACGGCGCTTTTTTGTGCCGGTCTATTAAGCGTCTTTTTTGCCGTGGCCTTAGCGGACTCCGTGCATTTCAGACCGCGCTTGGATGTGGGGCCTACGGGCGTTGTTGCTTATGCACCGAAAACGGTGTCGGCTTTGGACTACTTTGTGGGAAGGCACATTGCCGGCACCGAACGCAGTTACTCGGCACCTTTTGCGCTCTTTGATTTTGATAAGACCTCGGCCTTGGTTGACCAAAAGCCCGTGCGCCGCTTTGCGCGCCTTAAGGGGGCATCGCCCGACGTGGCGCCTGAGGATAAGGCGCAGGCTTTGGTAACCGACTTTGCGCGCGGGGCGACAGCCGGTCTCGGCTTAAGTTGCCTTCTATTGGGTGTTTTTACCCTTTTACGGCGCCAAAAGGGCGAGCGTTTATCTCAAAGTATTCGACGTTTAACGGGTTCTCAGAATCCCTTAAGCCCGATTCTTTGGGTTTGGACGGGTGCTTTTTTTTTCGCAGGCCTTCTTTGGGGGCTTTGGCCTTTCTGGCACATTTTCGGGACCGATGCCGTCGGAAACGACGTGCTTTTAAGTGCCGTTAAATCCGTTCGTACCGCGGTTGTCATCGGGTCGCTGGCAACGGCCTGTATGTTGCCGCCTGCCGTGTTCCTCGGAATTGCTGCCGGATACTTTAAAGGGCGCGTCGATGACGTGATTCAGTACATCTATACGACGATTACGTCCATTCCGTCGGTGCTTTTAATCGCCGCCTCCGTTCTCATGATTCAGGTGTTCATCGACACCAATCCCTCGCTTTATCAAACAGGGCTTGAGCGGGCGGACTTGCGACTCTTTTCACTCTCGGTAATCATCGGTGTGACAAGCTGGGCAGGCCTTGCGCGTCTTTTGCGCGCCGAGACGATGAAACTTTCGGAAGTCGACTTTATTGCGGCGGCCAAGGCATTCGGCGTTTCGCCCGTTCGCATTATGGCGCGCCACATATTCCCGAATGTGGCCCACATTGTGCTCATCGTCGCCGTGTTGGATTTTTCGGGCATTGTGCTTTATGAGGCCGTTTTAAGCTATGTCGGCGTCGGGGTAGATCCTGCGATGGCTTCCTTCGGGAGCATGATTAATTCGGCCGCCTCCGAGATGGGACGCAGCCCCACGGTCTGGTGGAATTTGGCAGCGAGTTTGCTCTTTATGGTGTCCCTCGTTTTAAGCGCTAATTTGTTTGCCTCGGGCGTGCGGGAGGTCTTCGATCCGCGAGCAAAAAAGGAGAGAAGCCGTGCTTGAGGTCAGCCACTTAACACTCACGCTTTCCGATTCCTCGGCTAAAACACCGCTCGTTCGGGACGTTTCTTTTGTCGTTCGCCCCAATGAAACGTATGCCCTCGTGGGAGAGTCTGGATGCGGAAAGTCCTTGACGGCGCTCTCATTGATGCGCCTTTTGCCCGAGGGAGTTTCGGTGCAAGAGGGAAGCGTTTTGTGCGGCGGACGCGATTTATTTACCCTCACTGAGCGAGAAATGAATGCCGTACGCGGCGCCGGGATTTCGCTTATTTTCCAGGAGCCCGCAACGAGCTTAAATCCGGTGATTCGCGTCGGCGAGCAAATCCGCGAGGTGCTGACACTGCATCCGAACGTGTGTCCGGATGCCTCGCCCGAAGCCGTTTCTCGGTGGCTTGCGCGTGTCGGGTTCGATGACCCCGAGCGCATTGCAAAGTCTTTTCCGCACGAGCTTTCAGGCGGACAAAAGCAGCGCGTCATGATTGCAATGGCCTTAGCGGCGTCCCCTTCGGTGGTTGTCGCCGATGAACCGACGACGGCCCTAGACGTGACGTTGCAGGCACAGATTCTCGACCTATTGCGGGACTTAAAGCGCGAAAGACACTTGGCGCTACTTCTCATTACGCACGATTTGGCGCTTGTAAGGCACTACGCCGATCGAGTCGGGCTGATGTATGCCGGTCAAATTCTCGAAGAGGCGCCCGTTAAGGATTTTTTCTCAAAGCCCTTGCACCCGTATGCTGCCGGGCTCTTGCGGGCGGTCCCACAAAGCGCTTCGCGCAAGAAAGCGTTAGCCGGAATTCCGGGTGTTGTTCCGAGTCCGGGTGAGGTGGTTGCCGGTTGCCGCTTTGCCTCGCGTTGCCCCGTGAAACGCGAGGCGTGCACGGTCGGTCCAATTCCCCTTAAGGCTGTCGGAAAGGACCACGTCGTGCGGTGCCTTTTCCCCGGGCGCTTTGAAGGGAAAGAGGCCGTTGCTTCATGCGCCTCGCACCTGACGGGAAGCCCTGTGTTGACGCTCGAGCATTTTTGCGTTACGTACGAAAGCGCCGGAGGCTTTTTCTCGCGCAAAAAGACCTTTGAAGCAGTAAAGGACGTCACGCTTTCGCTTCGGGCAGGCGAGACGCTTGCTCTTGTCGGAGAGTCGGGATCGGGGAAATCGACGCTTGCTAAAACACTTTTGCGCCTGACGGACGGGCATGTCCGTACGAGCGGCGTTGCGCGCATCGGCAATCTCGATGTGATGAGCGCTCACGGCAGAGCCTTGCAAGATTTGCACCGCTTTGCGCAGATTGTCTTTCAAGATCCCTTTTCCTCTTTCGATCCCCGCATGAGCGTGGGCGCGTGTATTGCCGAAGGCATCACGGCACTCGGTGTGCTTCGGGATAAAGACGCGATTTTTGAGCGCGTCGGAGAATTGCTCGAAACGGTGGGGCTGACGCGCGACGCTTTTACGCGTCTTCCGCATGAATTTTCGGGCGGTCAGCGGCAGCGCCTTGCCCTGGCGCGAGCGCTTGCCGTCTCTCCCAAAGTCATTATTCTCGATGAACCGACGAGCGCTTTGGATGTTTCCGTACAGGCCCAGATTCTTAACCTCTTGCGGGATGTGCAGAGAAAAACCGGGGTGGCGTACCTATTTATCACGCACAACTTTGCCGTTGTCGAGTGGATGGCAGACCGCGTTGCCGTGATGAAAGATGGGAGAATTGTCGAAGAAGGAACCGCTCAGGAAGTCCTTTGCCGTCCGAAAGAAGCGTACACAAAAGCGCTTTTAGCCTCGGTGCCTCGCCTTTAAGGGAACACGCCCCCTTAAGACACGTGGCTTTAAGGGGGCTAAGGACTTCGGACGACGCACGGCGTGCTCGTCCGAAGGCGCTGAGAATTACAGATGGCGCGAGATGACGCTCGCGAGGATCTTGACGCCTTCGCGAATCTTCTCGGGCGGAACCGTCACGAACGACAGACGAGCGTGGTTCGATTCGGGTTTTCCGGCATAAAAGGCCATGCTCGGCACGAAGGCAACCTTGGCAGCAACGGCTTCTTTAAAGAGAACGGCCGAGTCGATGGTCTTCGGTAGATGCAACCAAATGAACATGCCGCCCGTCGGATGCGTCCAGGAAATTTCCGGATGCTTGGGCATGAATTCATCGAGGGCATCGAGCATTGCCTTGCACTGACCCTTGTAAATCGCACGGACAGCCGGAATATGGGTCTTTAACGTCCCTTCCGAAATCACGCGAGCGGCCACAAGTTGTGTGAAGGTCGAGGTATGTAAATCCATCGAAGACTTCAGACCCGAGAAAATCTTGCGGATTTCGGGCTTGGCAACGATGTAGCCCAAACGCAAACCGGGCGAGAGAACCTTGGAAAGAGTTCCTAAGCGAAGTGTGCGTTCCGGCGCAAAATGTCGCAGTGAAACCGGCGGCTTCTTGTCGTACCAAAGTTCCCCGTACGGATCGTCTTCAATGAGCCAGAAGTCATACTTGCGGGCTTTCTCGGCGAGCTTTTCACGACGAGTTTCATCGATGGTAAGACCCGTGGGGTTGGCAAACGTGGGCATCACGTATGCCACGTTCACGTCGCTGCAGCTATCGTCCAAGGCATCGGGGTTCATGCCGAGTTCGTCCACAGGAATTTCGGCATAGCGGGGCTTGGTCATGTTAAAGGCCGAAAGCGCACCCAAATAGGTCGGGCTTTCCACCATCAGACGGCATTCGGGGACCGAGAAGACGCGAGCTACAAGGTCCAAAGCCTGCTGAGAGCCGGTCACGATCTGAATCTCGTCGGCTGTGGTCGGAATACCGTGTTCGGTTTCCATTTGTGCCAAAGCCTCACGCAACTCCGGAACACCCTCGGCCTGAGAGTATTGCAACGCGCGGGAGCCTTCCTTGTCCAAAACGTAGTCAGCCGCTTCTTTGACAGCGGCAATCGGGAATCCCTTCGGGCTCGGCAGACCGCCGGCAAACGAAATAATGTCAGGGCGACCCGTTAACGAAAGCAACTCCAAAACGGCCTCAGATCCGGTATCTGTTGCCAGAGCGCTTAATTTCGGAAAAGGTGCGCAAGTTGAGACTGTCATAGTGTTTTATCCTCTTTAAACCAAAAGCTTTTCGATTCTAGACTTCTTGGTGCGCGTTGCAAGGGAAAATCAGCGTCTCCCTTGACGCAAATAGTGCGGCATAAGGCGAAACGCTTAGGTGCCGAGCGGCAGCTGAAAAGGTACAACGCGTGTCGAGACTTTTTGTCGGTTTGACTGGGAAAACCGAGTACACTTGAAAAATGATTCGACGAAAAACAGGGATTTCGTTCAAGTCATTCTTAGGGGGACGTGTTTTGAGATACCCGTGCGTAATCGAGCCGAGTCACGGAGATACCGAATACGGAGTCATTTTTCCGGATTTGGCGGGATGCTATGCAACCGGAACGACGTTGGACGAGGCACTTAAAACGCCAAGGAAGCCGCGGCTCTCTGGATCGAAGAAGAAATCAGAGACGGAAGGGAAAGACCGAGCCCTTCCGACTTGGCCGCGATTTCAAAGAATCCGGCCTGGGATGGGTGGGTTGTCACTTACGTTGATACAGACTTGGCTCACTCAAATCAGGGCGATGCAGAACCGGTGATTTAAGAATTCCGAATTCCGGTCGCGTAGACAAAAACGCCGGCAGAAAACCTGTCGGCGTCTTTAAAGTTCGGAGAGAAGCTAAGCTTCATCCCCGGTACGGAAGCGCTTTTCCATATACGCCACGATTTGCGAAATCGTAAAGGTCATCACTAGGTACAAAATCGCCACCGTCGACCAGATTTCCACCGACCCATACGTGTCGGCAATAATGAGTTGCCCCTTGCGTGTGAGCTCCTCAAAGCCGATCACCGACACCAAGGACGAGTCCTTGAGCATCGCGATAAATTCATTGCCGAGCGGCGGAATGACACGCTTAAAAGCCTGCGGGAGCACGACGTAGCGCATTGTCTGACGCGGAGTCATTCCGAGGCTTAACGCAGCACGGGATTGTCCGATGGAAATCGACTGAATGCCGGCGCGGAAAATTTCCGCCACATAGGCACCCGAGTTAATCGAGCAGGCGGCAACGGCGGCCGTAAACGGGTCGATACGCGTTCCGAGAATCACCGGGAGCGCAAAGTACAAAATGAAGATTTGCACCAAAAGCGGCGTGCCGCGGATGAAGTTGACATACGTGCGCGCCGTGTAATGCAAAACTCGGTTGCGGCTCAGGGCTCCGACGGCGGCAATTAAGCCGAAAACCATTCCGAGACCCACGGCCATGGCCGTGATTTTGAGCGTGACCAAGGCACCCGCTAATAAAAGCGGAAGCGACTGGGTCACCAAGGAAAAATCAAACTCCATGAGCAACTCCCGAGTTTTGTGCCGTACGGATTACTGGCCGAACCACTTGGTCATCACAGCCTGATACGAGCCGTCTTGCTTAGCTTCGCGTAAGGCCTTGTTCATGCGGTCCAAAAGGGCCTTGTTGTTCTTGGCCACAATAAATCCGAACTGCTCGACGTTGAGAATCTGGCTCTGGTGCGAGAAAATCTTGGCGTTGCGCGGATTGCTTGCCATGAAGTACCCGATGGTCGGACGGTCACCGATAACGGCGGCACACCCGTTGTTGCGCAGTTCCATATACGCTTCGTTCATCGTGTTAAAGGTCTTGGTCTTGGCACCGGGAATCGTCTTGGCATAAGCCATGCCGGAGTTGCCGATCTGACCGCAGATGATCTTATTTTGCAAATCCTTGTCGGTCTTGTAGACGTCCTTGTCGGCTTTGCGAACCAAAATCGAAAGACCCGAATCGTAGTACGGGTCCGTAAAGCTCACTTTCTTGGCGCGCTCTTCGGTAATCGAGACGGCAGCACCGGCAATATCAATCTGCTTACCCAAAATCGCAGGAATCAGGGCATCGAACCCCATCGAGGCAATCTTGACGGTAAAGCCGGCCTTTTGACCAATCAGGCGAATCATGTCGACGTCAAAGCCGATGACTTCCGAACCGTTCTTCGTGTCAACGTATTCAAAGGGCGGGTAGGTGCTTTCCGTACCCATGACGAGTTCTTCGGCCTGCGTAGCAGCAGAGGCAGCGAGCATTGCGCCCGCGGCAGCAAATAAAAGAGTTTTCTTAAACATGAAAATTTCCCTAAAAAAGGCCGTTAACCGTCCTATTTTGGGAGCGATTGTCAGCCAAACAAACAATTTTAAGAAAGGCGAGGGCGCATCGGGGCGCGCTTACCGCCTTTTGCTTGATTTGTTGTAAAAAAAGGACAAAAAGAAAGAGCGCAAAAAGACGTCGGAGGCAAAAACGCTCTCCGACGTCGCGTATCGCTTGCACGCCTTTTAGGCGGTGCGGCAGATTACTGACCGAACCACTTGACTAACAGTGCCTTGTACGAGCCGTCCTTTTTGGCTTCTTCAAAGGCTTTATCCAGGCGCTCTAAGAGCTTTTTATTGTCCTTGGCGACGATAAAGCCGAATTGTTCGACATTTAAAATCGTATCTTGCAAGGTAAAGAGTTTCTTGTTGCGCGCGTTGCTCGTCATAAAGTACGCAATGGTCGGACGGTCGCCGATGACGGCTTCGCAACCCTTATTCCGGAGTTCCATGTACGTCTCATTCATCGTATTGAAGGTCTTGACGGTTGTGCCTTCAATCGTGCGCGCGTAAGCGGCACCCGAGGTCCCGAGCTGACCGCAAATAATCTTATTTTTCAGATCCTTATCGGTCTTGTAGGTGTCTTTGTCGGCTTTGCGGACCAAAATCGATAGGCCCGAGTCGTAGTAAGGCTGTGTGAAGCCCACTTTCTTAGCGCGCTCTTCGGTAATCGTGATGGCCGCCCCGGCAATGTCAATCTGGCGACTTAAAATCGCCGGAATCAGGGCATCGAACCCCATGGAGACAACCTTGATGGTAAAGCCGGCTTTTTGCCCGAGCATTCGTACCATGTCGATATCGAATCCGACGATTTCCGATCCGTCTTTCGTATCGGTGTATTCAAAGGGAGGATACGTGCTTTCCGTACCCATAATGAGCTGCTCGGCATGAGCAACGGCCGAGGCTGCCGTAAGGGCGCTGCAGGCCGTAAGAAAGAGCATTTTTTTTAACATGGGAAACTCCCGAAAAACAAAACGGTGCCGTGTGGGCGTTTTTTGGCCGAACGAGGCGGTCAAGTCACGGATTGTACGAACGATGCAGCGAACTTAAGCCGAACGCGTGCCTTGAATTCATTGGGTTTGTTGCACTTTTTTTACACGTAAAAGTACTTAGACAGGCGTCAAAACTGACTGAAACGATATCCCTTCTTTTTTAGTCGGGAATTATTCGTTAGACTGTCGTAATCTTGACAAAACCACTCGGGAATTCACAGCTATGAAGCTTACAACGCGAGGTCGCTTTGCCGTCACGAGCATGATTGACATTGCGCTTTACGGAAAAAACGGGCCGGTCCGTTTAGCCGACATTGCTCGGCGCGAACAGATTTCGGTGGCCTATCTCGAGCAGATTTTCGGTCGACTGCGTCACGCCGAACTTGTGACGGCCAATCGGGGGCCGGGCGGCGGATACCGTTTAGCGCGTCCCCCCGAGGAAATCAGTGCCGGTGAAATCGTCCGAGCAGTCGAAGAAAGCTTAGATGCCACGCATTGCTACGGCACGGGACAGTGCCGAGGCGGTGCCGAATGTTTGGCGCACGGACTTTGGTCGGATATGAACCGATTGATGACGGATTTTTTAGACGGACAATCGCTTGCGGCGATTAAGACACGTTATGCGAATACGCATCGGTCGCCGGGCGATGAGGCTGTCGTGATATTTAAGAATAAACGGGCTTAAAGAAAGGAAGTAACGTATGAATCTGAAGCGTCCTATTTATTTGGACTATTCGGCAACGACGCCGGTCGATCCGCGTGTGGCCGAAAAGATGATCCCCTACTTGTGCGAGAAGTTCGGGAACCCCGCCAGCCGCTCGCACGCATACGGATGGGAAGCGGAAAAGGCCGTTGACGAGGCCCGTGCCGAGGTTGCCGCCTACATTAACGCCGATCCCAAGGAAATCGTTTGGACGTCGGGCGCAACCGAGTCCGATAACTTGGCCGTCAAGGGAGCTGCGCACTTTTACAAGGACAAGGGCAAGCACCTCATTACCGTTAAGACCGAACACAAGGCGATTCTCGATTCGATGCGCCATCTGGAAACGGAAGGCTATGAGGTGACGTACCTGGATGTTCAGGAAAACGGGCTTCTCGATTTAAAGGTCCTGGAAGCGGCGATGCGTCCGGATACGACGCTCGTGTCCGTCATGGCTGTCAATAACGAAATCGGCGTGATTCAGGATATTGCCGCCATCGGCGAGATGTGCCGTGCTCGCGGCATTATTTTCCACTGCGATGCGACGCAGGCTCCGGGCAAGATGGTCTTGGATACCCAGAAACTCAAAGTCGATTTGATGAGCCTTTCTTCGCACAAGGTCTACGGACCCAAAGGCATCGGCGCGCTTTACGTGCGTCGTAAGCCCCGTGTGCGTATCGAGCCGCAGATTCACGGCGGCGGACACGAACGCGGCATGCGCTCGGGAACGTTGGCCGTGCACCAGATTGTCGGCATGGGCGAGGCCTACCGCTTGGCGCGCCTTGAGCAGGACAAAGACATCGCGCACTGCTTCAAATTGCGTGAGCGTCTTTTAAACGGCATTCTCAAAAATATTCCCGATGTCGTTGTTAACGGGGATATGGAGCACCGTGTCTGCACGAACTTGAATGTTTCTTTTGCCTATGTCGAAGGCGAAAGCCTCATGATGGCCTTAAAGGATATTGCCGTCAGTTCCGGTTCGGCCTGCACGTCCGCGTCCTTAGAGCCGAGCTACGTTTTGCGTGCCCTCGGTCGCGACGATGAACTTGCGCATAGTTCGATTCGCTTTACGTTCGGTCGCTTTACGACAGAAGAAGAAATCGACTACACCGTCAAGCTTTTAACCGAGCAGGTCGCTAAGCTCCGTGAGATGTCGCCCCTGTGGGAAATGCACAAGGAAGGCGTGGATTTAAAGTCCGTGAAGTGGAGTAACCACTAGGAGAAATCATGCCCTACAGTGAAAAACTGATCGAACAGTACGAGCACCCGAAAAACGTCGGTACGCTCGATAAGAACGATGAGTCGGTCGGAACCGGCATGGTCGGAGCTCCGGCGTGCGGCGATGTGATGCGCTTGCAAATTAAGGTAAACGATGAAGGCATCATCGAAGATGCCAAATTTAAGACCTACGGGTGCGCAAGCGCCATTGCCTCAAGTTCCCTTGTCTCCGAATGGGTCAAGGGTAAGAGCCTTGAGGAAGCCGGTAAGATTTCCAACACGCAAATTGCCGAAGAACTTGCGCTACCGCCCGTCAAGATTCACTGCTCGATTTTGGCCGAAGATGCCGTCAAGGCAGCAATCGACGACTACAAAGCCAAACGCGCCGCCAAGGATAAGAAAGCATGATTACGTTAACTCCGGCGGCCGCCCGACACGTTCAGGCGTTTCTTGCCAAACGCGGTAAGGGCGTGGGCTTACGACTCGGCGTCAAAACGTCCGGGTGCTCGGGCATGGCTTATAAACTTGAATTTGCCGATGCAACCGACAAAGACGACTCGATTTGGGAAAGTCACGGCGTTAAAGTCATTGTCGATGCCAAGAGCCTGCCGTATATCGACGGGACGGAGCTTGACTTTGTCAAGGAAGGACTGCAGTCGGGCTTTAAGTTCAAAAATCCGAACGAAAAAGAGCATTGCGGTTGCGGTAAGTCCTTTAAGGTGTAGTTATCTATGGGTCGTGAATCGGCGTTTTCATTGCTCGGTCTTCCGGAGCGCTTTTCTTTAAGTGACGAGGAGATTGATCGGGCTTGGCGCGAACGCATTGCCCTTGTGCATCCGGACCGCTTTGCCGCTTTAGGCGATGCCGCCAAGCGCGTTGCCGAGCAGTGGGCAGGGCGCCTGAATGATGCTAAGGGAGAACTTACCAATCCGGTGACGCGAGCCAAGGCGCTCCTTGCAGCACGTGGCATTGATCTAGCTGAAGAGACCGATACCCGCATGCCGCAGGACTTTTTGCTGCGCCAATTTACCTGGCGCGAACGCGCGCAGGACGGGGAAAAAGACGCGGTGCTCTTAGAACTTCGCGCCTCCGAAGATTCGTGCCTAAAGGCGCTTGGCGAAGCGCTCGATGAGAAAAAAGATTTTCCCCGCGCTCGGGAATTGGCGCGGGAACTTCTTTTTTTAAGAAAACTTGCCGCCGATTTGGGCTCTTCCTAGAAGGGCTTCCGAACCCGACGCCCTCATGAATTGACTCGTCGGCAGTTTTATTTCAGGTCGCTCGTGAAAATCGGTCGTAAGCGCGCGATGATGCCCTTGTGAGCGCTCAAAACCGAAGAGTTCTACGCAAAGAGGCGTGCCGGAAAAGCCGCAATTGCCCCGTGCGTCTGCACTCAGTTAAGAAGCATATGCGGTGTGTCAGGGAGTATAACCAAATAGTTCGGCTCACAGGACCAGGAAAAATATCTTCCCGACTTCGGATTGCCGGTCCGCAGGGGTACGAAAGCGCGCTGCAGTCACACTTCCTTTGCTTGTGCCGGACACGACGTACCGTCCGTCAAGCATGTCGGTAAAATGCGCGCCGATAAAGGCCTTTTTTGTGGATTTGTTTTCGGTTACATAACAATAACAAGAAAGCCATCTTTTTCGTTTTGTTTCAAGGGATTTCGAAGAAAGGCGAAGGCTTTTCTCGGCCTTTGGAAAAGAAGCAGGCTCAACCATTTTCTTGAGAAAACCGTTTTATGTCCGGACTCATGCAAATTGCGGAACCGGGAATGAGTTCCGCACCCCACGAAGAGCGATTGGCCGTCGGCATCGACCTGGGGACAACCAATTCTCTGGTGGCAATGGTAGTTAACGGCTCGGTGGAAGTCATTGCCGATGAAAAAGGGCGCAAGATTCTCCCGAGCATCGTGCGTTTTTTGCCCGACGGGGCAACCGAGGTCGGTGATGTCGCCTCCGAGCACCTTATCGATGATGCGCCCAACACGGTCTCTTCTGCCAAGCGCCTGATCGGGCGAGACTTAACGGACATTCACGGGCAGACACTTCCGTATCGATTTGCCGAATCGACGGGCGTGATTCGGATTGACACCTGCGCCGGCAAGAGAACTCCCGTTGAAGTCAGCGCAGAAATTCTCAAGGCTCTGAAAAAGCGCGCCGAAGAGCGCTTAGGCGGGGAACTCACCGGGGCCGTTATCACGGTGCCGGCGTACTTTGACGACGCGCAGCGCCAGGCAACGAAAGATGCGGCGCGGCTGGCCGGACTTGAAGTGTTGCGCCTTCTTAATGAACCGACGGCAGCGGCCCTTGCTTACGGGCTTGATACCGGAGCCGAAGGGCTGTACCTTGTGTATGACCTCGGGGGCGGGACGTTCGATGTGTCGCTTTTAAAGCTTTCGCGCGGCATTTTCGAAGTGGTTGCTACCGGAGGCGACAGTGCTCTTGGGGGCGATGATTTCGATCGCCTCTTGGCTCAAGCGGCTCTTGGTCGGGAGAGTCTTTCTTTAGAAGGCCTTTCCGGTCGTGAAAAACGCCGGGCCATCCTGGCGGCCAAGACCTCGCGCGAGGCCTTAACGGAAAAAGACTCCGTCACCTATACCCTTTCGTTGGATTCGGGAAAGACTCTGACGCAAACGGTCACACGGTCGGAATTTGAAGCGCAGTGTGCGCCGCTTGTGACTCGGACGCTCGATGTTTTAACGGGTGTTTTAAAGGATGCGAAAGCCAAGCCTTCTGACGTGAACGGAATCGTTCTTGTCGGCGGGTCAACGCGCATGCCTTGCATCCGAAATGCTGTTCGGGAGGCCTTCGGGAAAGCGCCTTTGACCGACATCGATCCCGATGAGGTCGTCGCTGTCGGAGCTGCTCTTCAAGCCGATAAGCTCGTCGGCAATGCTCGCGATGACGATTGGCTTCTTTTGGATGTCACGCCGCTTTCGCTCGGTCTTGAGGTGATGGGGGGACTTGTCGAAAAGATTATTCCGCGCAATACCCCGGTGCCTGTTGCGATGGCGCAGGACTTTACGACGTTTAAAGATAACCAGACGGCGCTTGCCGTGCACGTTGTCCAGGGCGAGCGTGAACTGGTCGATGCGTGCCGTTCGCTCGCACGCTTTGAGTTGCGCGGGATTCCCCCGATGGCCGCCGGCAATGCCCGTATTCGTGTGACGTATCGCATCGATGCGGACGGGATTCTTTCGGTGACGGCGAGGGAAACAAAAACCGGCATCGAAGCCGGCGTACGTGTGAAACCCTCGTACGGTTTACAAGATGCCGACATCGTTCGTATGCTTCAAGAGGGAAATACTGCCGCCGAGGCTGATAAGGCCGAGCGCAAATGGCGGGAAGAATCTGTTGAGGCCGACCGAACCCTCATTGCCACGCAATCGGCTTTGGATTCGGATGCCGATTTGCTCGATACCTCCGAGAGAAAAGCTATTGACGAGGCTGTCGAGCGCGTCAAAGAGGCACTTCAAGGCAAGAATGCCGAAGAACTTCGCGCTCGTACGGCAGCTTTGGTGGCTGCTACGGCCGATTTTGCCGCTCGCCGTATGGATCGAGCCATTCGCCAAGCACTCGCCGGACAAAATCTGGCGGCATTAAACGAGAAAGACAAGGAGTAATCCCTATGCCGACTGTTACCGTCGTAGCCAATGCCGTGTGTCCCGAAGGGGCAACGTTTACGGTCGAGACCGGAGAAAACCTGGCGCGTGCACTCGTGAAGCACGGAGTGAAATTGGCACATGCCTGCGAATTTAACGGGGCGTGTGCCACATGCCACGTGTATGTCAAGCAAGGCTACGACTCACTGGCTGAGCCCTCCGATGCCGAGTTCGACAGACTTGACACCGCTTTTGACTCACGACCGGATTCTCGCTTGGCTTGCCAAGTTAAGGTCGGGAATGCGGATTTGGTTATCGAGATTCCGGTTCACAATCGGAACATCGTCGGGGAGCGTTAAGCCATGAGTCTTAACTGGACGGATGCGCAGGCGATTGCTCAAGAGCTTTTCGACACCTACCCGGACCTTGACCCCGTGACGCTGAGAATGACCGAACTTCATGCGTTGGTTTTGGCGTTGCCTGACTTTAAAGACGACCCGGAAGCGAGTAACGAAGCTCGCCTTGAGGCGATTTTGTCTGCTTGGCTTGACGAGCGCGATTAACTGATCGTTCAACCCTCTTGAGAAAACGCAGCAAGCGTTGTTCCGTTAAGGCTGCACGATAAGGGCAAGTCCTTCTTCGTTTTTTCCAAGCACGCGACTGTAATCATCTTTTCTCAAAGGTAGAAATAGTCGCCTAGAAAAGCTCGCCTTCGCGCGGTCCGTCGAAAACGGCAATGACCGGCGCGTGGTCGCTCGGTCGGTCGCTCGAGCGCGGCGTTGTGTCAATGGCAATGTCCGATAAACGAGAGGCCGGACTTGCCGTCGCAAGAATGTGGTCGATGCGTAGCCCTTGATTTTTTTCAAAGCCCTGTTGCCTGTAGTCCCACCAAGAATATGTTCCGGCAGCGTGAGGAAACTTTTCCCACAGGTCGAGGAGTCCTGCATTTAAAAGACCGTAATAGGCATCGCGCTCAGGAGCGGAAACAAGGATTTTTCCCTGCCAACTTTCCGGATTCCAGACATCGGCATCGGTCGGGGCAATGTTAAAGTCGCCGGCCAAAACGAGGTCTTCTTTTTTTTCCGTGAGCGACCGAATCCAATGCGTTAATGCCGCAATCCAATCGAGTTTGTATAGGTATTTGTCACATCCGACTTCTTTGCCGTTCGGAAAATAAGCTCCGATAAAAGTCCATTTCTTTCCAGTGAGTTCTTCGAACGCGACAGCAATCACACGAGCGGAAGTGTCCGGATAGTTCGGAATTCCTTTCGCTGTCAGAACGGCGTTTTTAAACGAGCCGCGTCGCACTAAAAGCGCAACGCCGTTGTAGCTTTTTTGCCCTGTGAAAAAGGCGTCGTACCCGGCCTCGGCCAGCGCCTCTTTCGGAAACTGGTCATCGGTCGTTTTGGTTTCTTGCAAGGCCACGGCGTCAACGGCCGAAGTCTTAAGCCAGTTGATCAAAGCGACAAGGCGCGCGTTGATTCCGTTGACGTTAAACGTGGCAAGTTTCACTGTTTCATCTCGCTTTGCAGGGCATAAAGGAACGCTAATGCCGCATCAAGTGTAAAAAGGTTTTGATCAATACGGTCAAGAAGTTCGCTTTTCTTGACGGCTTCAAAACCGGCGACCTCACCGTCTCGATTGGTCGGCACGGCGTGGGACTTGAGTTTCACGCGAAAGACAACGGTCCTTTCACGCATCCAACCGTCACGAACCGGGCGTGTTACAAGAAAGGTTGTCGGGGAAGCGATTTGAGAATACTGATCGGGCTTAAGACCTGCTTCTTCAAATGTTTCTCGGGCAAGTGTTTCCTGCAGGGATTCTCCTGCTGAAGTAAGACCGCCAGAGAGCGTATCCCAAAGCCCCGGGTCTACTTGCTTGTTGGGGCTGCGTCGTGCAATCCAAAAGCGTCCGTCATCATCGGTAGCCAGAGCGTGCACACAGGTTGTCGATAGGCCGAGAAATCGAAAGATTCCGCGCTCGGCTTTAGTCACGGCGTGTGAAAAATCAAGCGGAACGACATCTAAAAGCTCGTTTCTCCACTGGGTGATGAGTTTCCCTTCGTGAAGCATTTGAGCCAAAGTGGCTAGGCCCCGGGCCCCTTGTTCTCCGGCGTAGGAAAGCTCCAAACCTCTTGATATAGGCTCAAAGACATCGTAAAAAGCGGGCGACCGGAGAACTTCGTACGAGCGCGGCACGAGAGTCCCGCATACAAGACCGCAAACCGAGAGTGTTCGCGAGCCCTCGGGGGGCGTTCGCGAAGCCGCCTTGGTCAGTCTGGCAAGAAGTTCTCCGACAGAAGCCATCGTTTTTTACTCCTTTTCCGGACGCAGTGTCGGGAAGAGCAGGACTTCACGAATCGAGGACGCGTTTGTCAGGAGCATCACGAAGCGATCGATGCCGATACCGCAACCGCCCGTCGGGGGCATGCCGTACTCAAGAGCGCGAATAAAGTCCGCGTCGTAGTACATTGCTTCATCGTCGCCCTTGCTCTTAGCATCGGCCTGCGCCTTAAAGCGAGCAGCCTGATCGTCCGGGTCGTTTAACTCGGAAAAGCCGTTGGCCGTTTCGCGTCCGTAGATAAAGAGTTCAAAGCGTTCGGTAAGTCCCGGTTTGGTATCCGAAGCACGGGCCAAGGGGCTGATTTCAATCGGGTAGTCGACGATAAATGTCGGCTCGATGAGGCGGCTTTCGGCGACTTCTTCAAAAAGCGCCATCACTAAGGCGCCGAGACCGACCCAGTCGGGCTGCTTGGCACCGAGTTTTTCAAGTTCGCTTCTCAGGAACGCTTCGTCTTTGAGTTGCTCGGGCTTGTACTGCGGAGCGTATTTGAGAATAGCTTCTTGCGGGGTCAACCGGGCAAAGGGCTTAGAAAGATCGATCTCGGTTCCCTGATAGTTGAACTTTTCGCTTCCCGTGGCTTCTTTGGCAACGTAGCGCAAAAGGCTTTCGGTGTAACGCATCTGGTCCTCGTAGGTCCAGTACGTCGCGTAAAACTCAATCGTTGTGAATTCCGGATTGTGACGCGTGTCGATGCCTTCGTTTCTAAAGCAGCGATTAAGTTCAAAGACGCGCTCAAAGCCGCCTACGACCAGGCGCTTCAAATAAAGCTCCGGCGCAATGCGAAGATACTGATCCATATCCAGCGCATTGTGGTGTGTGACAAAGGGTTTGGCATTGGCGCCGCCCGGAATCGTGTTGAGCATCGGGGTTTCGACTTCAACGAAACGGTGCTCTTCCATGTAGTGACGAATGGCCGAAACGACCTTAAAGCGTGTGGCAAAGCGGGCGCGACTTTCTTCATTGATAATCAGGTCCACGTACCGCATACGGCAGCACTGCTCGGGGTCGCAAAGACCCTTGTGCTTATCGGGTAGCGGCAAAAGACTCTTGGTAAGAAGGCGCAACTCCTTGACGCGAACGGAAAGCTCGCCGCGGTTCGTGAGGAAAAGCGTGCCGCGTGCTGCAATGATGTCGCCGATATCGTAGGTCTTAAAAGCCGCATAGGCCTCATCGCCCATTTCCGAGGGAGTAAGGAAGTACTGCATACGTCCTGTAAAGTCCGTGACGGTTGCAAAACTGGCTTTTCCCATGATGCGCTTGAGCATCATGCGGCCGGAGACGGCCACTTGAACATTGAGTTCTTCGAGCTCTTCCTTGGATTTTTGGCCGTACTTTTCTCGTAGGTCTCCGAATAAATCGGTGCGCTTAAAGTCATTGGGGAAGGCAACGCCCTTGGCGCGGATCGCTTCGAGCTTGGCGCGACGTTCCGCAATAATGTGGTTGATGTCTTCCTGTTGATTAACGAGATTTTTTGCGTTGTTTTGTTCGGTCATTCTGAATTTCGCCGATAAAAATTAAGTGAGAAGATAAAGTCTAAACGCCTTGCTTGAGACTTGCCTGAATAAACATATCAAGGTCGCCGTCTAAAACGGCTCCTGTGTTGCCTGTTTCAACGCCGGTCCGTAAATCTTTGACACGACTCTGGTCAAGAACATAACTACGAATCTGGTGCCCCCAGCCGATGTCGCTCTTGGCTTCTTCAAGCTTTTCTTGTTCAGCCATGCGTTTGCGAAGCTCCGCCTCGTAAAGTTTGGCTTTTAATTGTCGCAAAGCTTGCTCGCGGTTGTTGTGTTGGCTGCGATCGTCTTGGCAGACTGTCACGATACCGGTCGGAATGTGCGTAATACGCACGGCGGATTCCGTTTTTTGTACGTGCTGACCGCCGGCGCCCGAAGCGCGGAACACATCGACTCGCAAGTCAGCCGGATTGATGGTAATTTCAATCGAATCGTCCACTTCCGGGTACACGTAGGCGCTTGCAAACGACGTGTGGCGACGCGCATTGGCATCAAAGGGACTCTTTCGGACTAAGCGGTGAATCCCGGTTTCGGTGCGAAGTGTTCCGTAGGCCCAGGGGCCTTCGATGTACATCGTGCAACCCTTGATACCGGCCACGTCTCCCGGAGTTTCTTCCGTAAGTTTTGCCGTAAAGCCCGAGCGCTCGGCAAACCGTAGGTACATACGTTCGAGCATGCTAGCCCAGTCCTGCGCTTCGGTGCCACCGGCACCGGCTTGGATTTCCAGATAGCAATTGGCGCTATCCATCGGGCCGTTAAACATGCGCTTAAATTCAAGATGCTCGACTTCTTTTGCGTAGCCGTCCACTTCGGAGGCGATGGACTCGGCACTCGCTTCATCACCTTCCTCAATGGCCATCGAGAAAAGTTCGCGGGCGTCATTAAGTCCCGCTGTCAGGTGTTCGAAACTGCCGACAAGGTCATCGAGTGTTTTCTTTTCTTTGCTGACTGCCTGCGCGTGCTCCGGGTCATCCCAGAGGGCAGGATTTTCCATTTCGCGGTTGACTTCTTCGAGGCGTCGCTTCTTGTGATCGACGTCAAAGATACCCCCGAAGTTCAGCAAGGCGCTTTAAAAGATCTTCGCAGAGGTTTTTCGTGGAATTGATACGTTCGGCTTCCATGGGTCAATAGTCTGAAAAATATCGAAAATTAAACAGGCTCGCATTATAAAGACTCGTGGGATTTTTCACGGAAAGCGGTGCAAGCGAAGCAATCATGTCAGTAGGGAAGAGTTGCCGGTTTGTCTCGTGACATCTGAATGGACCGGCAACAACGCTGGTTGCGTTTTGACTTTTAGTGGGAAGGAGGGAGTTTTCTTCGTGTCGGCAATCGGCGCATTTCACGCAAAGGCATCTCGCGTCTCAAGCAATTCGGACGATAATCTGTTGCAAAAATTGTTCCGAAGACGTTTACCACAATTTAAAAAAGTCGGAACGGTTTTGTGTCGGACCTCCCTAACTGGGTTGTATTTGGGCAACACGAAAAAACCCTTTAATATCAAGGCTTGCACCCCCCCCCGACGGAGGGAAAATCGGATTGGTTTTCTCAGGGCATTCTTTGGCAAAGGTGCAATTACTTTGTGTCTTCGAATGACGGAGAAAATCGAGGAGTATGACGAAATGACTTGCGAATCATAAGTGGGTCATTTCAGTCTTTGGCGAGAACGCAGTCACATACCGTCGTAGAAGTTCCGTGAAAAAGAAAGGGATCGGCGATAGCTTTATGACAAGTCGTTCCCAGGTTATAAATCTTTGGAGTAATTTCAATGAAGAAGTCGATTTTGACGGTGGCGGTCCTAGCGACAATGGTAGGACACGGAGCGCATGCAACGAACAATACTAATATTGTCCGGCCCGACAAAGCGTTCATCAACGGAGTCGAAACAGTAGCCGTAGTCAACGGCTCGAAGCACACCTTCGGCAATGACGGGGTCACGGCTGTCTTCGGCAGCAACGAGACCGATTACGGGCTTTTCGCTCAGTCATACGTAAGCCCACTTGAAGTCAATGTTTTAGGTAAGGACATTTCGATTACAGGAAAGTTCCGTGCTGTCTATGCGACTTGGTGGGTCAATGAGAACGACAAAGTCACGGTCAATATCGGCAACGAGAACACGGAATCGATTCTTCTCAATCAGACCGGCGGTCTGGATTCAAATGGTTCTAGCGCACTTACGATTCTTGATAAGGGAACAACGGTGAATGTCACGGCCAAAAAGATCAAGATTGTTTCTAACGGAACGTATGCGGTGAACTCTTCCGGTTTGGATGACACACAGGATACCAAAACGGTTCTGACACTCAAAGGAGAATCTATTGAGGTTCAAAACCCCGCACCCGAAGCTGTTGGTCTTGCTGCCTATTCGGGCGGCACATTAAATGTTGAGGGCAATCTTGTTGTCTCTGCCGATCATGCGATTGAAGCTCGCGGTCACTCGATTCTCAACATCAACAAGGACGGCAAACACACAACGGTTCTGAAGGGAGATGTCGTCATCGGTACACCTGGCGGTCCCAAGAGCGGAAAGACTCTGGACACTAAACTCACGCTGAATCTGACGGGGGAAGGATCCTCTTGGACGGGCAATTTAATTGCACAATACCCGAATAGTGATGACAACAATTTGACACCGGAGCAAATGGAAATTAAAGATACTTCCATCACCATTGCTGACGGCGCTCAGTGGAACGTCACGAAGGCAAACGAAGTTACCGAGGGCGAATCAATTTCCAAACGCATTCCAGTGAACAATCTGGCGCTTTCCAAGGGAGTTATCAACATTAAGGACCCCGGAACAACTGTTTCTGTCGAGAAGTTGACTGGCGAAGGAGGGACCCTCAATGTCGCCACAACAGCCAAGGACGGCGCTATTGTTGAGACAGGTAAGCTCAAGGTGATAGACAGCTCCGAGGCAAAGAATCTTGCCGTGAATTTAACCGGAATCACAGCTGACGAGGTGTCTGATGCCCAGAAAGCTGTTGAATCAGCCGCAGGTGCCGTAACCGGCGAAGCCAGTTCCTCTATCAACAAGAAGATTGAAATTGCCGAAGGTGCTGTCAACGGTGCAATCACAGCCGATGTTACGGGGAATGAGGTCGGTACGGTTTCTCAGACAGAAAACACCAAGCTTTCCGCATTAAATTCGGTCACTGCCATGGGCACGATGGCTTGGCGTCATGACATGAATGACCTGACAAAGCGTATGGGTGAATTGCGCACAAGTCCGGAAGGAATCGGTTCTTGGGTTCGTTTGTACGGGTCTGAGCAAGAATACGGTCGTCAGGATGTCACCACAAAGAGCACATCCGTTCAGGTCGGCTCTGACTATGACGTCGGCTACGGTTGGAAGGTCGGCGGCGCCTTTACGTACACGGACGGCTCGTCCGATTATGCGAACGGCAGTTCCGACAACAAGGCTTACGGTCTTGCCGCCTACGGCTCGTGGCTCCATGAGAACGGCGCCTTTGTCGATGTGATTGCTAAGTACAGCCGTTTAAAGAGCGACTTTGACATGAGCGTGATGAGCGGCACGTCGAAGAATAACGCCTACAGTGCCAGTGCCGAATTCGGCTGGTACGTGCCGTTTGCCAATGTCGCCTTCGTTGAACCGCAGGCCGAAATCACCTACGGTGTTGTCAAGGGCGATGACTTTACAACGAGTAACGGCGTTGCGATTTCTCAGAAAGACACCAAGGCTTTGATCGGACGCTTAGGTGTTCGCACCGGCTTGCACTTTAACGAAAACAAGGGCGTTGTCTATGCCCGTGCTTCCGTTCTGCGCGACTTTAAGGGCGAATCCGAATTTACGGCGAGCCTTGTTTCCGACTCCTCCGTGCGTTCGACCGTCAAGGACGATATCGGCGGAACGTACTACGAGATGGGAATCGGCGCGAACTACAAGTTCGCGGACAATGCCTACACGTATGTGGACTTCGAGCGTCAAAACGGCGGTGACGTCAAAGAAAAATGGCGTTGGAACGTCGGCTTGCGTTATGTCTGGTAAGACCTAATCGGAAAACGTCGGCGAAAGTAATTTTCGCCCCTAAACTCCCGACCGACTTGATACATAACGTATAAAGTCTTCGGGAGTTTTGTTACCCCGACGAGCGCGAGCAAATCGCGATAGTGTTTCGGAACGACTCCGACAATGAAAGCACCGGTTCGCCGGTGATTTCTTGCTTGTTCCAGCGAGAAGAGACCCGAGGTGACCGAAGAGTCGGTCACTTTTGTCAGACTAGATACTTCTGAAGGAGTGCATATCTATGGCACGAAACAATAGGATCTAGTGCAGGCGTGTGTTTGACGTTAAACGATACCGTTGCTTCGGGCTGTTCTTAGCCTCGGTTGCCCGGATGAGACCTTCCTGAATGAGATTGCCGATGTATTTTCTAAGGGTAGGGGAACTGCGTCCGGTTGCTTTTTGTAGTTCGCGGATTGATAACGAACTTTGACGAGAAAAGAGGTCGAGAATTACCTCTCGGACGTTTTCAGTTTTCCTGTCGCTCGTGACGGATTCTCGAGAAAGACGATCAAAGACAATTCTGAAATACGCGTTGTTACCTTCAAATCGCACAGACCCGTGTTGGGCTTGAACGAATGCCTGTCGAATCGCTCTAAGCCCCGTTCCTCGGTTTTCAACAACGTAGCTATTGTCCGGCATCGCCGTGGCTTCAAGAATCTGCGAAAGAAATTCGTTGCGTGTGGCAGAGAGTCCTGAGCTTAGGAGTTCATCAACGTCAAGTGCCCCATAAAGGCCTCCGGGATTCAGCACTTCCAAACAATCGGAGTACAGGTTGAGTTGAACCTGCGAGGAGCAACCTTGAGCAGAGTAGTCCCGATGCTGCAAGGCGTTTGCGACTGCCTCGCGAATGGCAATTAAGGGATAATCAGGGATGTCATAACGGACCGCTCCTTTGACGTGCGCGCTGATATGCATGTTTTTGCGCACAAAGGTAACGGCATCGACCACCATATCGGGAATGGAGCCGACAAGACGCTTTGTGTCAAGATAACGATTCTCGATAAAGTCGCCGATTTCAAGCGATGTTTGTTCTCGCGTTGTTGCGTAGCATGTGCAGGTTACGCAAAGCCGCGGGAAGTATTTCTGAGGAAATTCGCCGAAGGCAAGAAGGCCGGCCAAGGTTGGTTTTAATTCGCCGTCGGCTTTCTGCAAAACGCGCATTTGTACAAGTATTTCCTCGTCCGAAGAGTTTGCAAACCCCCGCGGTGTAAGAAAACGTTGTCGACTGATAAATAATTTGAGTGCATTTAAATCTAAATCGGCAAGAGAGGCTTCCTGGACAACGCGGATGTCGTGCTTGGGCTGAATTCGCTCCTCGAGCATGCGACTGATTTCATACTCGGTGAGTTTTCGGTCGCCGTCCCCGGTTCGGATGTAGGAACCGCCGTAGACGCCTTGAGTTGTTACATAACAGGGCCTTGCAAGTAAGGGCATCGGTGCAATGATGGCGACAACAATCTTTGTTCCTTCAAAATCTAGCAAATGCACCTGCGGTCGCACCACCGGTGTTAGCTTGTCGCCGTAGTGCAGCATGTCGGAATAAACGGCATCTGCGTTAAATTTAGGAACGGGACGAAAGCCTTTTTCTTCGGAAAGACCGAGAATGACGGTTCCGCCTTGCCCGTTGGAAAACGCCGAGAGGGTTTCGGCAAGACTTTTAGGCGTTCCTTCCTGAGCCGATTTGACCTCGCAATGTTGGTTGTCGCGTCCGGATTTTCTCATGAAGGCAATTTGCCTAGTGATTGTTTCTTGTAACGAATCGGGCATAGAAGTCTGCAATTAACTTAGATAGTTGCTAAGTAGATTATAGAGTAAATCGCAGAATTGATAGAGTAAACAGGCAAATTTGTAGAGTAAATTGATAAGTTTGTAGAGTAAGTGGAGCCTTTGTCGAAGCGATTAGTCAAGTTAAACGCACGGAAGCTGCGGTGCCGGAAGATTTCGGGCGAGAACTCCGATGCGGGGCTCTTTAGTTTATTGTCCGAGCTATTGCTCTGCCGCCACAACGATGAGTTGCGGTGAGCGCCGTCCCATAAAGGTATTAACTTCGGGTTTGTACGCTAAGCGCACACGTGAGGGAAGGGGCGTGGCGTGTCGAAAGAAAATGGCATCGAAGCGTTTTCCTTCGAGTTCCAAAAATAGTTTGAGGTGACTGCCCTTTAATACGCGCTGGTTGAGAACGGTAAATTCGTTCGCAAAAATCGGCGCTTCAAAACCTTGTCCCCAAATGCGCGATTCCAGCGCATCGATGAGCACGAAGTTAATCTCGTCGGCGGCTAAGGGACCGTCTACGACGATGCGGTTTTCCAAGGTGCGGGCATCGCATTTTCCCCGCACCACGGCATCGAAAAGCGATGTAAAGCGGGTCAGGTTTTCTTTTTTAATCGTCAGCCCGGCCGCCATGGCGTGTCCGCCGTAGCGCTGCATCAGCCCCGGGGCCTTTTTGTCCAAGTCCTCCAAGATATCGCGTAGGTGTAGGCCGTCAATCGATCGCCCCGATCCTTTCAGGTCTTCGCCCTCATCGGGAGCAAAGGCAATAACCGGACGATGAACGGCTTCTTTGATGCGGCTCGCGACAAGACCGACAACGCCTTGGTGCCAGGTCGGATTAAATAGGACGATGCCGGCTTTCTTTTCAACGTCCATGTCTTGAATCAGCGCAAAAGCCTCGTTTTGCATGCCTTCTTCCAAGGAGCGCCTTTCCGAGTTCAGGCGGTCGAGCTCTCGGGCATATTCCTGAGCACACACCGCATCATCGGTTAAAAGACAATCAATGCCGATTCCCATTTCGGTTAGGCGCCCGGCCGCATTAATACGCGGCGCGATGCTAAAGGCAAAGTCTTTAACGGAAGCAAGTCCCCTGTCGTGTCCGCACACGTCAAAAAGCGCTTGAATGCCGGCGCAGGCCTTCCCTTGGCGCACACGTGCTAAGCCCCGGGACACGAGAATGCGGTTATTTTTATCCAAAGCGACGACGTCGGCCACGGTTCCGAGTGCCACCAGGTCGCTTAACGCATCAAGGCGCGGTTGCGTTTCTTTGGAAAAAACACCTTCTTGCCGCAGACGAGCCCGAACGGCCAAAAGTAAGTAATACATCACGCCGCACCCGGCCAGGGCTTTACTCGGGAAGCGATTGCCGACTAAATTCGGATTGACGATAGCGCCGGCGTTCGGAAGCCTTTTGCCGGCTAAGTGGTGATCGGTGATGATGACGGTAAGACCCAAGGCATTGGCGTGGTCCACTCCGTCGACACTGGTAATGCCGTTATCGACGGTCAGAAGAATGGCGGGCTTTTCCGGTTGAGAAAGGGCTAAATCGACGATTTCCGGCGACAGACCGTATCCGTATTTAAAGCGGTCCGGAACAATGTAATCGACTCGGATTCCGAGGGCTTTAAGGCCTCGCACGGCCACGGCGCAGGCTGTTGCTCCATCACAGTCGTAATCGGCCACAATCGTGATGCGTTGTCCGGTTTTGCGTGCTCGGCACACAATGTCGGCTGCCGTATCAAGGCCCTCTAAAAGGGCCGGATCGGCAAGGGATTTCCAATCTTCGGCTAAATCGTCCACGGACCGAATGCCGCGTGCCGCTAAAACGCGCGCTAACGCCGGGAGCATGCCGGAAGCCGTGAGCCGCTTGGCAACGGCCGCATCAAAGGGTCTTTCTTCAAAACGCGTTCTCATCGATGTGATGCCTCTTCGATTATCCAGGCGCTCACATCCGGCGATTTTTGCGGACGAAAGCGGGAAAGAAGCGACTTGGGATTCGTGAGTTTCACGGTAAATGTTTTCGTCATTTTTCCGCCGCAAGCCACAATCAGGGCCTCATTACACCCGCGAAGGCGTGCCGCTTCTTTTAAGGTAATAAGTTGCTCGGCAAGCGTCGGTAGGGCTCGGTTCCACACATCCCAATCACCCTGAATCCACGCCTTGTACAGGTTCGGAAAGAGGGCAAGCACGGCGCCCCTCGGCGCATCGGAAGGCCAAGAAAGCGCTCCGGTTATTTTCCCGACTCGGTGATTCAAAATTCCGGCGGCATCGGCCCAGCCTAAGACAGCCGCGTCGTCCGAAAGAACACTGCGGATTTGGGTAGGCGGATAAAAGTCTTGAATCGGACCTCCGCCGTCAATCCAAAGCCCCTCAAGCCCGGCGATGCCGAGCCCCTGAATCGCTTGCGTGAGTGTGCCAAGCAGGGTCAAGACATTTGTCACGTTTTCCGCCTTGTCGGAGAAAAAGCCTTCTTCACTTGGAATCGGATGCCCGAGTAATGTTTCGACCTCGCGCACGGACACCTGCCAAGGGTTTTTTCGGGAAAGATAAAAATCGGCATCCCAACGTTGTAGCGTAAAGCCCTCTTTCTGAAAAAGCGGGTATAGGACCGAATACACGCGGTCTTGCTGCGTTTCCGTAAGAGAGGTCTTTCCGAGAACGCCTCCGTTCTTATCGCAATGCAGTAGCGTAAGGCGCCAGATTTGTCCGGAAAGCCGAGGGCCTCCTTGCATCACCCACCGATACGGAGCCGTTGCCATCGCTTCGCGACTGCGCGTTAAAACGCGCCAACACCAAATAAGGTGCGCAGATCCCGTTTGATGGGATTCGGCTAAAGTTTGCTCGGTCCAGTCTTCAGCGCCTTGCGTGAGTTTTTCCACGCACGCAATCGCTTCGGGTGGAATCGCCTTCAACACGTTTCGGTTCGGAACGAGTAAGCCCGGGACGATGAAATACGCCTGTGTCATGCTCGACTGCCTCTACTGAGCAAAGCGGTTACATCAGGCTTTGGCATCCATCACGACTCGCATCAAATCGGCGATGGTGCCGGAATTGGTTTTTCCCATAATCGAAGCGCGGTGCGCTTCGACGGTCTTGATGGAAATACCGAGGTCATCGGCAATTTGCTTATTTAAACGACCGGCTACGATGCGCTCCAAAACCTGCTGCTCGCGGGGCGTAAGGCGCCCGAGCAGGGCAACATTGATGTTGCGCCGCTCGTTTTGCATGCGTTTTTCGCGAGCATCGGCGAGCATTTCTTCCACTTGCTGCTTTAAGGCCTGCAAGTCAAAGGGCTTTTCGATAAAGTCCACCGCACCTTTTTTCAGGGCATTGACGGCCATCGGAACATCGCCGTGACCGGTGATGAAAATAATCGGAAGGTCGGCGTTTTTCGAGCGCAAAAGTTCCTGAACTTCAAGCCCGCTCATGCCGTTCATGCGCACGTCCAATAGCAATACGGCAATAGCATTCGGATCGTAACGCGCGATAAAACTTTCGCCGCTTTCGTAAAGCTCAACCTTGTAGTTACTCGCCTCGAGTAACCAACGGATGGAATCGCGTACAGCCTCGTCATCATCGACAACGTAGACGGTTCCTAAAGTTTTTTCATTTTCGGCAAAGGCGTTCATAGTCAAAAAACGACGGCAAAAAGGGGCGTGAAAAAGAGGCTTGACAAACGTTCATTGTAGTCTATCGAGCCAGCGATAAGTCAAAGTAAAAAATCGTTCCGCCTTCCGGGTTGTCGCGAAATGCCAGATGCCCGTTATGGCTCTCGACAATGGAGCGGCATAGGTTGAGCCCAATGCCCATTCCGGTTTCTTTTGTCGTGTAAAACGGCTGATACAGGGAGTCTTTTTTCTTCGGACTGATGCCTTCCCCGAAATCGATGACTTCGAACCGTAGAGAATTGCCCCAGTGATGCACATCGACTTGAACGCATTTTTTCTCCGTGTGTTCCGAAGCTTCGATAGCATTTTTAATGAGGTTAATGAGAACGAGTCCGATCAAAATCGCATCGCAGACAACGGTCGGCATCCCCGGCTCCAGACGCGTTTGTACCGCAACGCCGTGTTCTTTGGCTAAGGGGCGCGCCATCTCCACCGCCTCGTTGACAATTGTCACGACATTGGCCGGAGCTCGTATTGGATCGGTGCGTTTGGCAAAGCTGCGAATCCGTCGCATGACCTGAGTGGCTCGCTGAGTCTGCGCAATAATTTTCTCAAACATGCGAATGGCTTCTTCCGGCGACAGACGCTTATTTTCGAGCATCACCTTGGAAGCAACGGCATAGTTTTGCAGGGCGGCTAAGGGTTGATTGAGCTCATGGGCAAGCGAGCTTGCCATCTCGCCCATGTTAATGAGCTTAGAGGAGCGCTCGGCCTTTTCCATTTGCCGGGCGACGGTCTCGCGATTGATGTGCGCAGCCGTCACGTCGTACGCCGTCAGAAGTTGCGCTTCGCTCTCGTCAATCCACGTGATGTTTTTCACATGAATGGCGTACCAGCGATTGCGCTCCTTGTCGTAAATGTCATCGGCATTGGCCGAGACTTCGTGTAAGAGCGAACAAAACTTGATGTGCTGGTCGGGGGAGTCTCCGAATTGGTCCTGATAGATGGTGTTGGCAAATAAAAGCGTCGGCTTGCTGCCCTGAAGCGAAATGACGCTCACGGCCGCATCCATGGTTTCCAAAACGCGGGTAAAGCGTTGCTGCATGGCCCGAAGTTCGCGTGCCGAACGATTCGCTTGCGTGATGTTGCTATACGTAACCATGTAGCCTAAGCGTTTGCCGTCGCCGGCAAAAAGCGGGAAGACCTGAACAGCGCATTCAAAATGCGTTAAGTCTTTGCGGACGGCTTCAAACTCAAAATACTGCTTTTTGTGGCGCTCGCCGGCACCGGCCAAGGCCAAAGAAAAGGCTTCGCGTACGGAGGTGTCGTCTTTGGGCCAGAAGGGGTAGGGGGGCATTAAACCCGTGGTCTCTTTTTGTCCGTATCCGAAAAGTTCCCCGAAGGCATCGTTGGAGTAAAGGATTTTTCCCTTGCTATCGATTACGCACAAGGCATCTAAAAGCGACTCACTGACGGCTCGCTGCACGAGAATACGTGCTCGCATCGCACTTTCGGCTTTCAGTTGTTGCGTCTGAAAACGCCAGAGCAAAAAGAGAGAAACGAAAATTAATCCCAGCATCACGAGCGCGCACCAAGCGTACAGGCTGTTGCTGTAAAAGGAACTTAGAAGGGACGATGTCAGACCGAGCTCCACGCGCGAGGGAAGCGGCGGGAGCGGCAGACACACTTCCATGGCTTCCAGGCTCGGCAAATCCTTGTGAATGACCGTTGTGGCAAAAACGGTTTTAGCATCAAGGAGGTAATAGTGTTGAAAGCGATTGAGTTTATCGGCCGAGGCAAAGCGAAGCGTCACGGGCAGCGAGATGCGGGCAACAATCGATAGGTCTCGGCGGGAGGACCAAATCCGAAAAAGGTCCGGCCGGTCCGTTATCCAAATAAGGCGGCGAGTAAATGGCCGAGTTGCTGGCCCTGGCGTGTTCTTTAGCTAGGAGCGTGCTCGGATTTGTGATCACCGAGCCTGTCGGGTGGGAGAGCTCACCCATCGCGCTCGGATTGGCACAACTTTTAAGAACGCGCCGGTCGGCATCGACAATAGAAAACTCAACAAGCTCCGGGTAGGTGTGAAAAAGGGGCTTCAGGCGCCGGCAGGAAAACCCCGGTCCGATTCCCGCGATAGACGACAGGCGCACCGAGATGTTCGTGAGGCGTTCCTCGGCACTAATCGAGATGTTTTCACCGGCAACGTACAGGGACTCAAGTTCATTTCGCCGCGTCTCGTCCGAGACAATGCGCCAGACAAAAACGGTTAAGGCAATTGCTGCAAAAATCAGAATCAACACGGCGCCGACACCGAACCGGCTCGCGTGCGTTTTTTTCGGCTGCACGAGCTCTAAGAGTAGGTCTCCGATCGGTTTTGGCGCTTTAAGTGTCATGGTGGTTTTCTTTTCGGATGTTGCGATAATAAGCCTAAAATGCCTTCGAACAAAGAACTCGGAGCCCCGAGCCTAGAACTATTTCTCTTAAAAAGGATTGTTGCGATGAATCAGGATCAATTAAAGCGCGAGGTGGGAAAGGCCGCCTTAAAGTATGTTATCGAAGGCGAGGTTCTCGGCGTCGGCACGGGTTCGACCGTTGACTGCTTTATCGATGCACTCAAAGAAAGCGGGCTTAAAGTTCCGGCTTGTGCCTCCAGTTCCGTGCGTTCGACAAAGCGCCTTGAGTCTTACGGCTTTAAGGTCGTCGATTTAAATACAATCGAATCGATTTCCGTTTACATCGACGGGGCCGATGAAGTCGACGAGACGCTCGCGATGATTAAGGGAGCGGGCGGTGCCTTAACGCGTGAAAAGATTGTCTCGAGTATTTCGAAAAAGTTCGTTTGCATTATCGATAAAAGCAAACACAGTAAGACTCTCGGTCATGTGGCGCTTCCCGTGGAAGTGATTCCGATGGCTGTGGCTTGTGTCTCGCGCACATTGCGCGCTATGGGCGGCAATCCCGTCGAACGCGACTTTACGACCGATAACGGAAATCGCATTCTCGATGTGGCAGGTTTAGATATGAGTGATCCGAAAGCGCTCGAAACTAAGATCAATCAGATTCCCGGTGTTGTGACAGTCGGTCTTTTTGCGCATCGCGGAGCCGATGTGGTCCTTGTCGGCACCGAAAGCGGTGTTGAGACGTACACGCGCAAGTAATCAAGACTGATTGCCAGATATCAAGGCTCGGGGTAGCCGGTTGGACGGCTTTCCCGAGCTTATTTTTTTTCGAGGGGAACGTGGTTGGGGACAGCCTCGATACCGCCTCCGAAAAAGTACCGTTCGCACTGCTCGGAAACGTGCGCACGCACTTTGGGGTCGGCACAATTTAAGCCGTACTCGTTGATAATCATCGTCTGTAGCTTCTTCCACTCTTCCCAGGCCTCTTTACTGACGGACTCATAAATCCGCTTTCCGAGTTCTCCGGGAACGGGAGGAAAATCCAAACCTTCGGCGTCTTTATTAAGTTTGACGCAATGCACCATGCGGGTCATCCGTAAGTCTCCATGCGGTTAACGCCGCTCATTATATAGGGGAGGTCCCCGGGACAAAAAGGGTGTCTTCCGATGTGCGAAAGACACCCTTTGAGACCGAGAAAAGAAGGTCTATTTAGTCGGCTTTACTTCATTGATAAAAAGCGGAGCGAACGTCGCAACGGGCTTATTCTTAGCGTAGGTATAAAGCCACACATCGTTTAAAACGCCGGTCGGAAGACCCTTAGCGAGATCGAGCGAATCGAACGTCAGGACGATGTCCTTGCGACCGTCTTTGTTCACGTCGACAATCTTGGAGGAAAGAACACCTGCCATCTGGTCGATGTCGCCCTTGCCGATAGCCGAGCGCGAAACACCGGCATGGGTCTTCGTTAGATCAATCTTCGTCGCATCAAACGTCTTGTCCGATAGCAGGGCAATTTCAACAAGGCGTCCCTTGGCAGGCTCTACGGAGGAAACGTCAATCTGCATCTTGTGCGGAGAAAGACTCTTGACGCGTTTTTCAATCGCTTCCTGGGCCTTTTCAAAGCTCTTATGGTTGTACCGATACAGGTACGCCATCGCTTCCTTACGATTCTTGGCTAAAAGCTCGGCGGCTTTTTGCTCGACCTTCGCTTCGTCCTTATAAAGGGTCTTTTCCAAATCGGCTAAGAACTTGACGTTGTCTTTAAACCCGGTGTTTTGGAAGTCGACTACGTTCACGTACCGGATAAAGGGCCAAACCGGCCAATCCGTTCGAAGGTCAAAGTGCGATTTCACGCCCTTAAAGTGATCGACAGTGGCCCGAATCGGCGTCAGGAAACTTGTGCCGGCATCGGGTTTGGCAAGCGGATAGAAGGGAACGTACGGCGTTTCGCACGGAAGCGCCATGGCACGATACCCGCGAATGAGTTCGGGTTTGGCATTCATCACGAACACTTCCGATTCGTGCGTTGTCGGACGGCAAATGCCGATGCCGCGCTTGTGGTACCAACCGTCATTGACCTGAAGCGAATCCTCGTGCGTGCGCAAAATAGTTTTGACATCTTCAACGCCGAATTTGCGATTCGGGACGACGCTGTAGGGGAACTTATCCGGGTCGGTGATGGTTTTACCCGTGATGAATCTCCAAGCAAGCATGTTGCGCGACTGGTTGTACTCGGCGGCGCGCCGCGTTAAGGGCTGATAGGCTTCGCGGAAATTAAAGTCGGTGTAAACCCCTTCTTTGGCGGGCTTGTAGCGACCCTTGGCGATGGCGTTCTCAATCAGACCGGGAGAACAAATGACGTTTTCCTTATCGGTTGCATCGATTTTGTTCATCATGAAGTTATTGGGGATGTAGGTAATTTCGTTATCTTGGACGCGACGGGCAACCCAAACATTGCCCTTATGGATTGCCAGTTGCCAGGCTTCTTTCGTGTCGGCAATCGTGTAGGTGCGCCCTTCGGCGTGGTAGCCGTATTTAGCGAGTAGCTCGGAGGCGACGCGGATGGCATCACGTGCGCTGACAGCGCGTTCGGCAATGAGGCGCCGGATTCCGTATCCGATGCCGCCTTCATTTAATTTTTGGTCGTTATCCGGGAAGATCTGTGCGCAGTTATTCGAGACAAGAACGACACCTTTGTCATTGACAAAACTATCCGAATAGGAGGCTCCGGTAAGGTCGAGTGTCTGCGCCCAATAAAAGCCGAGCGTCTGTTCGACCTGAGGAATGCGTGCCATGCCTTCTTCGAATTCAATCATCTCGCCGGCTTTGTGCTTGGCAGGGGGAACATAGTATTGCGCCGAGTAGATGCGTCCGCCGTTATCTTCGTTGTGTCCGACCAGGACGGTTCCCGTCTGGCTGACGGCTTTGCCGACAACGACGGTTGAACAGGCGTAGCTAACTCCGGCGGCTGCAAGTGTGGCTGTAGCAACAACTGACAAAAGAATGGCCTTTCTCATAATGCGATACTCCAAAAAAATCCGCAGAATAAACAGGAGGTTTTCCTCCTTGCGGTCACGTCGTTTGTATCAGGAAATGCAAGGAAATGCAACAGCATTTTTCGTCAATTCCCCTGTATCATTTCTCTTCTATGCGCATAGGTTTTGTTGGTGCCAAGAGCCCGAGTCGGTAAAATTCGCACGATTTTTTCAAGCGTTCCTATTGGCATTTCCTGAATGAATACGGAGTCTTCCCTTAAAAATTTGCGAGAACTTATCGGAAAGACCACTCGGCCTTACGGAAAAAAACCGTCGGTTAAAAAGCCCGTTTCCGAACACGAAAAGCTGTCAACCGCAGACGGTGCAATCTCGGAGAAATCTTCGACGTCCTCTTTTTTGCCGGGTTTCCCGGATACCCGCACGCCGATTCCGCTTTTTACACTGGCGCCTGACCTTCCCGTCAGTCGCGATAGCGCCGTTTTGGAAAAGGCCATTCGCGACAATCCCGTCATCATCGTGAGTGGCGAAACAGGCTCAGGGAAGACAACACAACTGCCGAAGATCTGCCTTTTAGCCGGGCGCGGACGGCGGGGTTTAATCGGGCACACGCAACCGAGGCGCATTGCTGCAAGTTCTGTTGCCAAGCGCATCGCCGAAGAAATGAAAACTCCGTTAGGAGATGTCGTCGGCTACAAGGTGCGTTTTACCGATAAGACAAGTCCCGGGGCAACGATCAAACTCATGACTGACGGCATCTTGCTTGCCGAGACGCAAACCGATCCGCACCTAAAAAAATACGACACGATCATTATCGACGAGGCCCACGAACGGTCGGTCAATATTGACTTTTTGCTCGGGTATTTAAAGCGCCTTCTTCTTAAACGCCGGGATTTGCGCGTAATCGTCACATCGGCCACCATCGATTCGGAGCGCTTTGCCAAGCATTTTGCGAGCGAGGGAAAGCCCGCTCCTGTTTTTTCGATTTCCGGACGAACCTATCCGGTGGAAATTCGGTATCGTCCTTTTGAAGATGCCGATGAGGACGATGACAAAACCCTCATGGATTCGGTGGCCGATGCCGTTGACGAACTTGAGATGGCAGGCCGCGGCGACATTCTCGTGTTTTTCCCGGGCGAGCGGGAGATTCGGGAAGCCGCCGACGTTTTGCTACGGCGCCACAGACCGGGAACGGTCGAAGTCTTGCCGCTTTATGCGCGTCTTTCGGCCGAAGAACAAGAGCGCGTCTTTAAAAGGTCCGGTGCCCGTCGCATTGTCCTTGCGACCAATGTGGCCGAAACCTCCATTACCGTACCCGGTATCCGCTATGTCGTCGATACGGGGCTGGCGCGCGTTAAGCGCTATTCGTATCGCAACAAAGTCGAGCAACTTTTAATCGAACCCATCAGTCGCGCCTCTGCCGACCAACGCGCCGGTCGGTGCGGTCGCGTCGGTCCGGGTATTTGTATTCGCCTTTATAGCGACCTCGATTACCAAAGACGCCCGGCGTACACAGACCCTGAAATCGTGCGCTCGAACTTAGCCTCAGTTATTTTGCGCATGAAGGCGTTAAAGCTCGGCGATGTGCGCGAGTTTCCGTTTGTTCAAGCGCCCCCTGCGCGAGCGATTTCCGACGGCCTTTCGATTTTAAGTGAGCTAAATGCCATTGATACGGACGGCAATCTGACACGCACGGGGCGGGAACTCGCCAAACTGCCGATCGATCCGAAACTCTCGCGCATTCTTTTGGCAGCCAGAGAAAACGGGTCGCTACGCGAGGCCCTGATTATTGTTTCGGGCCTGGCCGTCCAAGACCCGCGCGAAAGACCGGCCGATGCGACGGCAGCAGCCGATGCGGCGCACAAAGAATTTTCAGATTCCAAGAGCGACTTTATGAGTTACTTACGTCTGTGGAATTGGTTTATCGATGCCAATGCCAAGAAGGAAAGTAATCGCCTTTTAGCCGCCCTCTTAAAAAAGAAATACCTTTCGCCGCGACGCCTGCGCGAATGGCGCGATGTGTGGCATCAGCTCGGAGACTTAACGCGCGAACTCGGATGGACGGCCAATGCCGCCGATGCCACGTTCGAAGAAATTCACAGCGCGCTTTTAACCGGGCTACTCGGCAATGTCGGCATGCGTCAGCTCGATGCGGATTTAAAGGCCCCGCCTTTTTTAGGTGCTCGCGGCATTCGCTTTTGGATCTGGCCGGGTTCTGCCTTAGCCAAAAAAGCCGGACGCTGGATTCTTGCCGCCGAAATCGTCGAAACAAGTCGACTTTTTGCGCGGTGTGTGGCCGACATCGAGCCCGAATGGATTGAACGGGCGGCACGCCATGTCATTAAAAGGAGTTGGTCCGATCCGCATTGGGAGAAAAATCGCGGTGAGGTTGTAGCCTACGAAAAGGGAACGCTCTACGGGATGGTCGTCTACGGCAATCGCCGCGTTTCCTTTACCGAACATGACCCGGTGTTAAGTCGCGAACTTTTTATCCGAGGCGCATTGGTGGACGGGGATTTTGATTGCCGGGCGCCCTTTTTCGAGCACAACAAACGCTTGATTCGCGATATCGAAGATATCGAGCACAAGACGCGACGCCAAGACGTACTCGTCGATGACGAAACGATGTTCGCTTTTTACGATGAAAAGATTCCCGAGACGGTGGTCGATGCGGTCTCTTTTGAGGTTTGGCGCAAAAAGGTCGAGCGCGAGTCTCCCAAGTTACTGTTCCTCACGCGGGAAGATTTGATGCGCAAGGACGCAGCCGGAGCGCCGATTGATTTTTATCCGAAGACCCTTGAGATGGCAGGCGTGACGATGCCCTTGACGTACTACTTCGAGCCCGGTTCGTACAAGGACGGCGTGACGCTGGTCGTGCCGATTTATGTCCTCAATCAAATCGATGCCGTGCGTGCCGAGTGGCTCGTGCCCGGCATGCTCAGAGAAAAGGTGCAAGCCCTGTTAAAGAGCCTTCCGCAACGGCTTCGCCGTCACTGCGTACCGCTTAAAGATTACGCCCAAGGCTTTTTTGAACGACATCTTAAGAACCCGGACACAGCCGTTTCTCTCATTGATGCCCTCATTGAGGATTTGAAAACGACGCTACGTTTGACGTGTGAGAAAAGCGACTTTAAGACCGAGAACCTGGCCCCGCACCTCTTTATGAACTTTAAGGTCATCGACGATCACGGCAGGCAACTCGGGGTTGGGCGTAATTTGGCAGAACTTCGTTCAGAGCTCGGAGGTAAGGCCCAAGACGAGTTTCGGCATGTGGTCCAAGCCGGTGCAACGCGAGATGAGTCGGCCGATGAACGAATTGTCGATTGGACATTCGGGGAGCTTCCCGAACTCATGGAAATTCGTCGCAAGGGACAGAGCCTGATCGGGCATCCGGCCTTGGTGGACTGTAAAACGTATTGCTCGTTAGAAGTTTTCGATGACCCGAGTGAGGCCAAGCGGTCTCAAAGAGCCGGATTGCGACGCCTCTTTTTGTTGCAACTACGCGAGCAAGTGCGGTTTTTAGAAAAGAACCTCACGGGACTACAAACCGTTCAAATGCGCGCCTCGGTCGTCGATGCGGTTGCCGATGCCTTTGAAAGTTACGAGGCTCTTCGTTCGGACTTAGTGGCCGCCACGGTCGATGCCGTGGCGCTTTACGAGCCCTGGCCGACAAACGAGGCGCAATTTCGGGTGCGTCGCGAAGAGGCCAAAGGGAAACTTAATCTTGTCGGACGAGAGCTTGCGCGCTCGCTGGAGGCTCTTGCTAGTGAGCTATCCGGTATCCCTAAGCGCCTTGCGGCAGTGCGCGCTTTTCCCGACGTCGTTCAGGACATTCGTGTGCAGTTAAAGGGGCTTTTTCCCAGGGGCTTTTTGCTGACAACGCCGCCCGAGCAACTGCGCCACTACACGCGCTATGTGCGAGCGATTAACGTGCGTTTGGATAAATTGCGTAATGCCCCGGAACGCGATGCCGTGCAAATGCAGGCCGTGAACAAACTTTTCGTTCCGTATGCCCGCGAGGTGGCTTCCCGTAAGGGCGTTGTCGATGAGCACCTTGAAGCGTTTCGCTGGATGCTCGAGGAATTGCGTGTGTCGCTTTTTGCCCAAGAGCTTCGGACTCCGATGCCTGTTTCCGTCAAGCGCCTGACGAAAGTCTGGGAATCCATACGGCGCTTGTAACCGCTCGTCGCTCCTTTTTCCTCCCTTCGGCGAACCGACCTAAGCCGATTGCCGTATACCCAAAAAAAGAAAGCGGGATATGATTGACAACCTGCGGATAGTGGGTAAAAGCAGCTATCTCACACATCGGTTTTAGACGGCAATGGAGAAAAACTATGAAGCGAATCGGAATCGTTGCGACGCAAGTGGCGATGTTGCGGGCGCTTGAAGTCAAGACTCAGGTGCTTTTAAAGGAGCCGGACTTTGATGTTCAGCTCGAGACACTGCAGCTGGCAAAGGCCCCGACACCGCGCATTGAACTCGGGGATTTGAAAATCGAACTTTTTAATGCGGCCGAACGCTTATTTGAGCGCGGCTACGGCGTTGTCGGTTTTGCCGATGAGACCGTTCCTTCGTTTTTCCCGGAACTTGCCACCGAATGCCGCGCGCGTCTTGTGAATCCGAAAGACCTATCGGCATCGACCTATGCCGCAGACCTCATTGATGCGTTAAAAGACGGTCCCGTTTTAAAGGGTTTTAAGGTCGGCATGATCGGAGGGCTCGGACCGGCGGCAACCGTCGACTTGTACGACAAGATCGTGAAGGCAACGCCGGCTAAAACCGACCAGGAACACATCAAGCTTGTTGTGGAACAAAACCCGCAGATTCCCGATCGCACGGCGGCACTGCTTTCGGGCGGCGTCGACCCGACACTTGCGCTTTATAACTGCGCCAAGCGTCTTGAGGACGACGGATGCGATGTCATCATTATTCCCTGCAATACAGCCCATGCCTTTATTCCGTACATGGAGCGGCATCTGAAGATTCCGTTTATCAACATGCAGCAGGCAGCCCTTGATGAGATTAAGGAAAAATTCGGCGATGCGGCGCGTATCGGCCTGATGGCTACGACCGGTACCGTCAAGACCGGCATTTATTCGAACAAGGCCGAAGAGATGGGCATGCCGCTTTTCGTGCCTTCCTCCGAGCGTCAGGAAGACGTAATGTCAGCCATCTACGGGCCCGAGGGAGCCAAGGCCGGAAAGACCGACGGCATTTGCCGTGAGGAGTTGATGCGCGCGGCCGAGGAACTCGTGCGCGAATACGACTGCAACGTTCTTATTTTGGGTTGCACGGAATTGCCGCTCATTTTGCACGAAGGGGATTTGCCGTGTGCCGGAAAGACCGTGTTTGTCATCGATCCGACGAGTGCTTTGGCGCGCAAAGTCGTCGCAATGGCCCTTAAGGCCAATGAGGAACGCGGCGTTCGGTAACGCTTGAAGGCGGTATCGGTTGAAGCGATGAATCCCCGTAAGCCCCCTGGCTCCGGGGATTTTGCATAGCCGGTTAAGCCGGCAGCCTATCCTAGGAGCCCGAGTGAGAAAGCGCCTTTGCCGCAGCAAGAAGGCTTTTAAGGGCTTCGGGCGGAAACGAGGTTTGCCCTGCAAATAAAAGCGCGAGGGCGGCTGTCGCTTCGCTTTTCTCGTCAGGCTGCACGGGGACGGCCACGGTGTATCCGTGCACATCGTCTAAGGAGCCGACCCAGCCGTTTCGAAGGAAAGACTCGCGTTGTAAAAAGAGCGTTTCACGTGCCTTTCCCGTCAGATTCTGTCGCGTCATGTACGCGGTTAGTTTGTCCGGAGTCTCCGATCCGAGTAGCGCAATGCCGCAAGCCGTTTCGTAAAGAGGAAGAACATGGGTTTGATTTTGCGTCAGAATCGCGGCGGAGTCACCGATGCGAATTGCGAGAGAAAAGATTCCGCCCGTTTCTTTTTCCAAGGCCTTAAAAAGTGCGGCATCCGGGGAGGCAAGGTGTTTGTTACGCAAGGCATTAAGGCCTAAGACCACCAGAGCGTTGCCCGGAATCCACTTTCTTTCGGGCGTTTGCTCGACAAAGCCCTGTGATTGCAAGCCGACCATCAGGCGCTGGGCTGTCGAGGGAGCAAGGTCGGCTCGCTTAGCAAGTGCGCGTACGCCGCAAGGGGCGCTTTCCTGCGTTAATGCCTTTAAAAGGCGCCCGATGCGTGTTAAAACCTGAACTTTCTCGTGTTGGTTCTTAGGCCTTGGCATTGTTCGGTTCGCCCGTTTCTTGCATCGCATCGGCCACGATTTCGGCGATGTCTTCAATCGGAATTTCTTTGTCGGAGCTGGCGGCCGTGAGCATCGTCAGACAGTGCGGGCATTCCACGGCGATGTGCTGAGCGCCGGTGTCTTTTAACTCTTTAATGCGAATGGTGTTGATGCGCAGGGGCTTATCTTGGAAAAGTTGTGCGCCGCCTGCGCCGCAACAAAAGGCCGTCATCGCACTTTCACTCGGCTCGGCAATCCGAGCGCCGGCTTTTTTCAGAATCTTGCGCGGTTCTTTAACAAAGCCGTTGGCGCGTGCCAAGTAGCAGGCATCGTGCAGGGCAATCTTTGCGCGGTCGCTCTTTTTGAGCGTGATGCGATGCGCCTTGATTAGCGCACGAATGAATTCGACGTGATTGCGCACGACGTAGCAACCGCCTTCAAACTGCGGGTATTCGTTTTTAAGCGTATTAAAGCAATGCGGGCAGGCCGTGACGATCTCATCAAAATCGTAGCGACTTAGGTTGCCGATATTTTCTTGGGCTGCCGTCTGAAATAGGTACTCCTCACCGGCGCGTCGTGCCCAATCGGCGTGACACCGCTCTTCGGCCATCACGGCAAATTTCACACCGGCGGCGCGGAAAATTCGAACCATGGCGCGGGCAATCTTTTGGGCGCGTTTGTCGTAGGAAGCCGAACAGCCGACCCAGTAAAGGACATCGTAATGTTCGCCGACTCGGGCAAGCGGGACATTCAAGTCTTTTGTCCAGCGGGTGCGGGAGGCCGGATCCATACCCCAGGGATTGCCGACGCTCGCGGCGTTTTCAAGTGCATGCGCAAGACCGGCGGGAAATTCCCCTTTTTCAAGCGCCAGGTTCCGTCGCATGGAAATAATAAGATCGGGAATCGGGATTCGTGCCGGGCAGACCTGAGCGCAGGCATTACAGGTCGTGCAGTCCCAAAGACCGGCTTTAGGTACCAGACCGTCGATTAGCGGCACGTCGCGCTTTTCTCCGTGCAATCGGGTTTGCAGCGCCAAGATAAGCGACTTGGGATCTAAGGTGCTTCCGGCACGGAAAGCCGGGCAGACGGCACGGCATCTGCCGCATTCGGTGCACCCGTCGATGTGAATACGATCTTCGAGCGTAAAGTCCTTAAAGTCGCTCACGCCGAAATGCTCTTTCTCTTCGATATTTTCAATCTTGGCAACGGCTGCCGTCGGGCCGCGTTTTTCCCGACGAATCGACGCAGGAGTCTTAAATAGGTGCGCATAAAACGTCAGCGGCATGACGGCAATAAAGCACAGGGACGTCAAGGCGTGAATGACCCAGACAAACAGGTGCGTGATGCGAAGCGACTCAGGGGACATAGCCGCAAAGCAGTGGCTCAGGAGGAACCCGACCGGAGACCAGACGGCCCAGGGAGGATTTTGAGCGGCAAGCCGCAGCGCCTCGAGAACAAAGCCTAAAACGATGATGCCTGCCAAGGTGCCGAGAATGACGCCCGAACGCCCCGTGGGCTCGACCTTCGGATCGCCCCAGACAAAGCGTCGTAAGGCGGCGTACGCAAGACCGAGGAGGGCGGCAAGACCGGCTAAGTCCAAGACCAATTTGTAGATAAGATAAACGCGCCCCGACAGAATGCGCTTATCAAAGGCAAGCCACGCCACATCCCAGTCGATTGTGGCCAGAACGGTGCCTAAAAATAAAAGGACAAAACCCCAAAAAATCGCAAAATGCGCTAAGCCGCTGCGTGTTTCGCGCACTTTGCGTTGCATGAGGACCGTCAGGAGCGTTTTGGTATAAGAAAGCTTGGCCGGTGCCGAGACGCCCGAGGGCATATCTTCGCGCACGATTTTCCAGGCCCGCACAAGACCTGCGATAAAAATCGCGATGCAAATGAATCCGAGCACATACACGCCTACCTGTGCCCAGAAGGGAACGTTCCAAAAGTACGGACGAAGAATCGAGTCGGTTGGAATCATCGGAGAATGCTTTCTAGTTAGGACCGTGCCTTTGGCACGATAGCGCAAAATCAAAAATCGTGCCTGACGGTTTGAGCCGCACGACCTAAGCCGTCGGACTTAATCGCGCGGATGCACTCGTAGACTAAGGCCGGACCGAATTCGACGAACCCTGTTAAAAGCTGCACGAGGCTCGCTCCGGCCTGAATGCGAGACAAGGCCTCTTCACCGCTACGAATGCCGCCGCAGGCAATGACGGGAACGGCCTTGTCGATGTGCTGTGTTACGAGAAAAAGCGTCTTTAAGGCATCATCCGTTAGGGCGCGTCCCGAAAGGTAGGTCTTGCCTCCCTCGGACTGCTTTCCCGAGGTGGCAATCAGGGCTTCGGCCCCGCTTTTTAGGAGTGCATCGAGGCGCGGCAGGAGCGTCTCTTTGGCTTCGGGCGCAATTTTGACGGCAATGGGCTTTTTCTTGACCGGTTCCGAATCGAGCAGGCGCTGCCGCGTATCAAGAAGGCACCTTACCGCCCGAATCGCATCGTCACAGGAGAGCTCGGCGGCATTGAGCGTCACGTAGTCGGCCTTTTTGTAGGCTTTCTCAAAGCAAAGCGCCAAATCGTCAAAGGAAGATTCTGCTCGAGTCGGGTCAAGGCGTAGGTTAATCCCGAGCACACCGCCCCGCAGGTGATAGGCATCGGCGCTTTTAAGACGAACAAGGACCTTGTCGATTCCGTCGTTGACAATCGGGCTTTCGTAGGAAAGCGTCAGGCCGTCTTTTTTCTCGCGACGCACATCAAAAGAGCCGGTAATCGGAGATGCGCTGAGACTTCCGACCTCAATGTGACCGAATCCGTACCCTCCGAGGGAACTGATGCATTCGCCGTTCGTGTCAAATCCGGCTGCCAGGCCCACGGCATTCGGAAACCGAATTCCCATGACCCATACGGGGTTCTCAGGCGCGGTCGGCGCCATCTCGGCATTTAAGCCGAAAACCGTAAACCAGTCGAGATTGTTTAAAACCAGACGGTGTGCTCTTTGCGCACTGAGGCAATCGAGTATCTTTTTAACGGTGGCAAAACGCATCGGAACTCATCCCGAGAATAGGGCAAATGTTTCGTTTTTCTTGACGAATAAACCGTTATTCTATAGAATCACGAATTCTTACAGGACCGCGGGGTGGAGCAGTCTGGTAGCTCGTCGGGCTCATAACCCGAAGGTCGGAGGTTCAAATCCTTCCCCCGCAACCAAATCATCGGAACTTCTCTTCGGAGAAGTTTTTTTGTATCCGGAAAGTCTTTTTTCTGCTGCTGCGGCAGGAAAAGGTCGCCCTTTCCCTGCCGCGCAAGAAACATCAATCTTTGTTTTTACGGTTCTTCGCCGGCACCATCGCTTCGATGTCAACCGTGCGAATCACAAAGAGTTTTTCCAGAAGTTTTTCGGCCGTGTGTTCGGCTTTCGCAATCAAATCGCGGTTAAACGTCTCTAATTGCTCAAGGGCAGCGGCTTTGTCGCTTTGATACAGTTCAAGAACGTTTTTTTCCATCGCTTCTTGTTCAAGTTTGGCTTGTGCCTCAAACTCAGCCCACGTTTGTTTGACGATGGGAGCAAGTTTCGGATAGTCGGTCATCGCCAAGGTCTGCACGCGACGGAACTTCCAGTAAGCCGAATCGGCCTCACCCTGATCGGTGCCTTTTTGCCAGGATTCGGGAATGTGCGTGAGACCGGCATAAAACGGAATAAAGACCGACAAATCGGCCATGCCCATCGCCACATAAAGGACTTCGCCAATCGGTTTCGGAAGCCACGGACGCACTTGCAGCACGTGGGCTTCATAGGTACGGAAAACACTGATCGGGCGCCAGGGTTCGTCACCGCGCAAATCTGCGCCGTACGGATCGTGCTCGGTTCCTTCGAAGTGGTCGCGCAAAATCGCTTTGGCATCCTCGACAGTTACTTTCTTTTCCGGCGTGAGATACACGGGGAAGTTGCGTCCTTGCTGCGGATCTTGTGTGAGCGTGGGATTGAGCATCTTTTGGATAATCCAAACACGCGGGTCGTTATAAATGCGATCTCGCCCGTCATCGCGTGTGTAGGCCTTGGCAAAATTAAATTTTCCGTCCGTTTCCGGTTTGTATAGGCCTTGGGCAATGGCAAACTCCACCAGTGTTTTCGAGCCTAAAGTATCGGGTGAGTTGGGGTCATAGTCTTGCAGACGCCCTTGATTGGCCGAGGCAAAATATTTGCCATCGGGCGTTTTCTGGGCAACCCACTGATGGCCGGTTCCCGTTTCCAAATACCAAATTTCATCGGCATCGACAAAGGCAACGCCGAAGCCTTCGCCCGCGCCTTTTTCTTCGATAATCGAACCGAGCAAGAGGACGCCTTCCCGAGCCGTTCGGCAACGCGACAGGATGATGTCGGCAATGTCATCTTCGGTAATGCCCGTTTCTTTGACGTAGGGGTCGGCGGCTAAGGCGATGTCACTCGCGTAAATTGATTCGGTGCCTGTTACGCCGAGGCCTGCCTCATTAAAGCCTGCCGCCCCGTGTAACTGTGTCTTCCAAAACGGCATGGTTGTGTAAGCTAAGGAGGTTTTCGGAAGCGGATACGTAAAGTCGTTGACGCCCCCGTGTGCTTTTGTGCTGTACGTCCCTGTTTGTCCGGTACGAGCCGGGTGGTAAACGAAATGCTGGGCTTTAATGGCCGCACTGTCGGCGCTACGGGCCACAATCAAAGAGCCGTCTGCCGTAACGGCTTTTCCGGCTGTAAAACTCGTGCACATAAGGTAATCCCCCTGAAGTAAAAAAGTTCGGGTTCGGTTTCTGGAAAAGGAAATTGCATCTTCCGATTGCAATAAAACTCAAGTGTATCGAAGAAACGCCTCTTTGTGCCGACGGGTAAAATACGGCACATCGGAAAACGGCGTAGGGGAAACGTGATGATTGAGGCGATACTCAATTCCTTGTGTGCGGTGGCGGTCGTTGCAGTTGTAGCCGGAGTCGGCTTTTATTTTGCGCACAAAGGCACTTTTAATGAACAAAGTCGGGTGCTTATTGCCAAACTCGTCAATATTTCACTGCCGTGTTTTCTCTTTTATTCCGTGGCGGCACGGTTTACGCACGACCAGTTCATGGAATTGGCGCAAAGTCTGACGCTTCCCTTTATCGTTATTTTCATTAACTTTCTTTTCTCGATCCTGTTTATCAAAATCGGCTGGGTTGCCAAGGAGCGTGCCGGAACCTTTATTTCCTGCTTTTCCGGTTCGACCGTGCTTTTTGTCGGCGTTCCCATCGTTATGGCCATGTACGGCGAGCGCGGTATTCCGTACGTGCTCGAGTACTTTATTGCCAATTGCCTTTTTATTTGGACGGTCGGTCTATATAACATTCAACTCGATAACGTGCGGCGCGTCGGGGGTAAGGCGCCGAAGCTTTGGTCTTTTAAGAGCATCCGCATGCTTTTCAAGCCCCCGCTTATCGGATGTGCTTTGGGTCTTTTGTGTGTCCTCGTTAGCCTCAAAGTGCCCGATACAATCATGATGATTACGCGGTACCTGGGAAATCTTACGACGCCCTTGGCGTTGATTTTCGTGGGTATTACGGTGCAAATGGTCGGGTTCGGACGCTTAAAAAAGATGCCGCGCGAGTTGTGGCTGATTTTGTTTGCCTGCTACGTTTTGCGCCCGATTATTACGTACTGCGCAGCACAACCTTTCGGTCTTGATCCCTTCATGCTTCGCGTCTTTATGATTGTGTCGGCGCTTCCCGTCTCTTCCGTGATTTCGGTTTTAAGTAAGGCCTACGGGGGCGATGCGGAATTTGCTGCCGAGGCCATCGGCGCTTCGACGGCGGCCGTTGTTTTTGCCATGCCGGTGATTTTGGTGATTGTGAACCTCATCTAAGGGAAGACAAATTCCTATACAATCTGCCCTCGGCGGGTCCCCTCGCATAAGAGCTCTGCTAACCTGGTCAGGTCGGGAACGAAGCAGCCACGGCGGAACACTCTTAGTGCCGAGGATAAGGCTCGCCTTTTCTTTGGTCGTTTTTCGTGCGTTTTCAGGGCGGTCGGTTCGCCGATTATGCCGAACTCCTTTGGCCTCTTTCCTTTAAAATGCCTGCCGAACATAAATGACCGTTCGGGTCGCAATCGCTCCTACTTTACGGTTTCAAACAGCATATGAGTTATCAAGTCTTGGCGCGCAAATGGCGTCCGCATGATTTTGACAGTATGGTCGGACAAGAGCACGTCGTCGCAGCGTTGCGGCATGCGCTCGATGAAAACAGACTGCATCACGCCTATTTATTTACCGGCACGCGCGGCGTCGGCAAAACCACGCTCTCGCGCATTCTTGCCAAGTGCCTTAATTGCACGGGCGAGGACGGCAAAGGGGGTGTGACCAGTCACCCGTGCGGCAAATGCGAGGCGTGCCGCGCAATCGATGAAGGACGCTTTATCGACTACATTGAAATCGATGCGGCCTCGAACCGTTCGGTCGAAGAGATGACAGCGCTTTTGGAGCGCGCGATGTATGCGCCCACCAATGCGCGCTACAAGGTCTACATGATTGACGAAGTGCATATGCTAAGTGCCCATGCCTTCAACGCCATGCTCAAGACCCTGGAAGAGCCTCCCGAATACGTCAAATTCATTCTGGCAACAACCGACCCGCAAAAGGTTCCCGTGACGGTGCTTTCGCGCTGTCTGCAATTTAATCTTAAAAATATGACGCCCGAGGCTGTAGCCTCGCACATGGCGCATATCCTTCAGGTTGAGGGAATCAAGGCGGAGCCTGCGGCGCTACACCTACTCGGCGTCGGCGCCCGCGGCTCGATGCGAGACGGCTTAAGCCTATTAGATCAAGCGATTGCTTACGCTGCCGGTCCCGTAACCCTTGAAGCGGTTCGCAACATGCTCGGCATCGTCGATTCGGATGTTTTGGTGCAAATGACCGAGGCGGTCTTGGAAGGCAGTGCCAAAAAGGCACTTCGCCTTGTCGATGAAATGAATGCGCGCAGTTTTTCGTTTTCTCAGGCCGTTCGCGATTGGGCCTCGCTTTTTCACAGCGTAGCCATCGCTCAGCGTGTTCCGGATGCCTACCCGGCCGACAACCCTCAAAATAGCGGGATTTTGCGTCTAGCCAAAGAGATGACGCCCGAAGAGGTGCAGCTCGATTATCAAATCGTTCTTCAGGCATGCGCGGACATGTCGGTCGCGCCCGACGAATACGCCGGATTTACGATGGCCGTTTTGCGGATGCTGGCCTTTAAACCCGCCGGATTTAAAGGCACGGTTCCCGTTCATGAGGAAAAGGGAGCGACACCTGAAGCCCCTTCCGAGAGTTCGAAAGAGGCACGTCCTGCGCCCGCGCCTTGGGAGGACGAGCCGGGAAAACCCTAGCGCCTTCCGACTTCGGACACGAACTCAAATGGGACGACGCAATTGATTTTGTTCCGTCTCCTGAGTTACTCGGTTGGCGCCGTTTGCTGTGTCAGACGTGCTTGGAGGGCTTCCCGCGGGAAGTCGCCTCCGGCAGTGAGCTACTCGCCTTTGACGATAAGCACGTATCATTACGCCCACGTTCGCGTTCGTTTGTGACCGAGGAACTGATCGGTCAATTAACGAAGGCCATTCGGGATGTCACGGAATCGCCCTTTACGGTGACGTTTGCTTCGGGTGAATGCACGAGTGAGGCAACGAGCATTTCCAAATTGGAACGAGCCGAGAAACTTCGTGCCCAAAAGGCTTTAATCGAGGCCTTCCGTAGCGATCCTTTTGTGCAGAAATGTTTACAGATGTTTGATGCGACACTCGACGAGGCGTCGGTACGCATCGCTCAAGAAAAAGGAAAGAAATCATGATGAGAGGTAATTTTCAGGGACTTCTTGCCCAAGCGCAGAAGATGCAACAAAACATCGAGCGCGCCCAGGCCGAACTCGGCAATATGGAAGTTGTCGGTGAGGCCGGTGCTGGCATGGTCAGAATTACGATGACTTGCAAGCACGAGGCCAAGAAGGTTCAAATCGATCCGAGCGTCTTTTCCGGTGAGCCCGATGATCGGGAAATGCTCGAAGACCTGATTGCCGCGGCATTAAACGATGCGGCGCACAAGGTCACGGAGACAACGGAAGCGAAGATGCGGTCGGTCACGGCCGGCATGCCTCTTCCTCCGGGAATGAAGCTTCCCTTCTAATCGACTCGGGAACCCTTTTTTATGCATTGGCTTGAAGCCGTACAGGCGATTTTCCTCGGCATCGTCGAGGGATTAACGGAGTTTTTGCCGATTAGTTCCACCGGGCACCTGATTGTCGCCGGTGCTGTTGTCCGTTTTAACGGCGAGGGTGCCGATACGTTTTTTGTCGCGATTCAGGCAGGTGCCATTTTGGCCGTGTGTTGGTATTACCGCGATCGGATTATTTCGATTCTGAAAAATCTGTTTCATCCGGGAAAAGATCAGCGTCTGGCCGTTAACACGGTCGTTGCGTTTATTCCGGCGGCCCTTATCGGTCTGATGCTGGCCAAGGCCATCAAGATGTACCTATTTAATCCGGTGACGGTGGCCGTGACGCTCATCGTGGGCGGCATTGTGATTCTGCTCGTTGAAAACATCAATATTCGGAAAGCCTGGACGCCGCGCGTCGAAACGATGGATGATATGACCGTCAAAGACGCCTTCGGTGTGGGCTGTATGCAGTGCCTTGCCTTGATTCCGGGGATGAGCCGCTCAGGTGCCACGATTATCGGCGGGATGGTCTTAGGTTTATCGCGCCGGGCTGCCACGGAATTTTCTTTCTTTTTGTCGATTCCGACGATTTTCGGCGCAACGGTCTACGACCTATTTAAGAACTATGAGTCCTTAAGCGTCGAGATGGGGCCGGCGATTTTGCTCGGCGGCGTTGTCAGTTTCATCTCGGCCATTGTGGTCGTCAAGTGGCTCTTGGCCTTTGTCAGTCACAACGATTTCCGCGGGTTCGGCTGGTACCGAATTGTTTTCGGTTTGGTCGTGCTCTTTTTGGCCGCAGAAAGTTTTATTTAAAACGGAAAAGCCGGCGATGTCGCCGGCTCTACTGCTTCGCGCTCGGTCAATTTCCCTCTCGGCGTTTGGCCTGATGCATCACTCGCGTCGGAGCCGTTCCGCCTAGGTGGTTGCACGCTCAGAGCAATCCTTCCAAGGTCAAAACCTAACACAAACCACGGGCGTCAAGTCTGAGGACTGGTATCGCTCCGAACGGGGGTGTCAGAAGGACATTGTTTGCTTTTCGGTAAAATTTCACATCGTTTTTTAAGACCGTTCGAACCGGCGGTTTTACGGGAAGGATTCGAAAGTACAATGGAAAAACAATCAATTGTTATCGCCAGTCGGGAAAGTGCCCTGGCTATGTGGCAGGCCAAGCACGTTCAGTCGTTACTTCAGAGGCGCTACCCGACCTGTGATGTTTCGATTCTCAGCATCACAACGCGCGGCGATAAGATTCTCGATAAGAAACTCTCGCTTGTCGGCGGCAAGGGGCTTTTTGTCAAAGAACTTGAGGCAGCGATGCAAGAGGGAAGAGCCGACCTTGCCGTTCACTCCCTTAAAGATGTCCCGATGCAACTGCCCGAAGGGTTTTCCTTAGCTTGCGTCACGGTGCGCGAAGATTCGCGCGATGCGTTTGTCAGTTCCCGATTTGCCTCTTTAGAAGCGATGCCCGAGGGCTCTGTTGTCGGAACATCAAGCCTGCGACGCGAATTGATGCTCAAAAGCCGGTATCCGCACCTTATCGTTCGGTCCGTGCGCGGTAATGTCGGAACGCGGCTAAGTAAACTCGATGCCGGACAGTTCGATGCATTGATTATGGCCGGGGCAGGGTTAAAGCGCCTGGGGCTTTCCGATCGCATCCGCAAGTGGCTTCCGCCTGAAGTGAGTCTTCCCGCTCCCGGACAAGGAGCCCTCGGAATTGAAATTCGTTCGAACGATGAACGCTTGGCTCGACTGGTTGCGTTTTTGAATGATGAAAAAACGCGTGCCGCTTGCTGCGTATGCCGTCGACCGGGACGGGAACCTTTGGCTTCGGGCTCTTGTCGGAGATCATCGAACCGGCCGCGTGCTCTTTGCTCAAGAATGTGCCCCGTACGCACAAGCCGAAGAGCTGGCTTCGCGTGTTGTCGGGCAACTATTAAAGCAGGGCGCGCAAAAAGTCCTGGATGCCGTTTTGTCGGAGACACGGAATTCATGACGCGCAAGGCTCGCTTCATTTTGACGCGCCCGCCCAAGGAGTCGGAAAACTTAGCTCGGAACCTTGCCGAACCCGCGACATGGCTTTGGCCTGCCTTTACGTTTGCTCCTCCGAGCGACATGAACGCCGTGAATCGGACGCTTTCGAATCTGTCGCGATTTGATGCGTTTTTGTTTGTCAGTCCGACGGCCGTTTCTTTTGCTCACGTGCAGATGCCGAGCATCCCGCCGTCTGTTACCGTTTGCTGTGCCGGAGGGGCAACGGCTCGGGCCGTGCAAAATGCCTGGGGCCCATCGGTCCGAATCCTTTGCCCGGAAGGTCAGGTAGCTTCCTCCGGGAGTGAATCTCTTTTTAAAGCGATGAAGATTGCGGGTCTACCGAAATCGCTATTAATTTTCCGAGCGCAAAGCGGGCGGGAGTGGCTTTCCGAGCAACTAATTGATGCCGGTGTGCATATCGAAAAGCTGTGTATCTATGAGCGCATCCCCTTTACGATGGACACGGAGAAAAAAGAGGCGCTTAAAAAGGCAATGCAAGAAGAGCACCCCGTCTTGCTCCTGACAAGCACCGAAGCCGTCGGTGTTTTCAAAAGGGCGCTTGAGGGGATTCCCGACGCATTTGGGTGGCTGCAATCGGGACGAGTTCTCACAATTCACCCGCGCTGCGTACAGGCGCTCAAGGAATCCGGGTTTTCTGACGTGACCCTTGCCGGGGATACGGAACCCGAAACCCTGGCTCGAGCCCTTAAGAAATTAGCCGGCGACGGGAACCGGGTCTTTTGAGACATCGACCCAGCCGACAGCTTCGGCACTTTCTTCCAATTCTTTGAGCGTCAGGTCCACGGCACTGTGAGCCGTTCCGCAGGCAGGGAAGATTTTCTCGTAGCGCTTCAGAGATTGATCTAGATAGACGCGGCAGCCTTCTTTGACGCCGAACGGGCAGACGCCTCCCATCGGGTGTCCCGTGTAGTCTTCAACGGCTTCGTGAGCAATCATGCTCGCTTTGGTGCGAAAGACAGCTTTAAATTTTTTGTTGTCGATACGAGCATCGCCGGCGGCGACAACCAAAACGGGTTTGCCGTCAACCAAAAAGGCCAGTGTCTTTGCAATATTGCCCGGCGCGCACCCCAACGCATGTGCAGCCGTCTCCACCGTCGGTGTCGGATCCTCGCAAATACGTATTTTGTCTGATAGGTTGTGGCGTGCGAGTTGCGCTTTTGCAGATTCAAAACTCAAGAAAACGCTCCTTAAAAGGGTTGTGACTACAATTGTCCCGCCTCAAAACGAAAGGACAAGTAATTATGTTAGGCGTTTCAATTTTTCAAATCAATGCGTCTGTCGGCGATTTCCGCGCCAATGCCGAGAAATTGCAGGAAGCGTCTTTACGTGCTCGTCAGGAAGGCGCCGGTCTTCTTGTCGCGCCTCTGGGCGCGTTAACCGGATATCCGGTAGAAGGTTTTTCCCGCCGCGCGGAGTTTTTGCTCCGGCAAAAGGAGGCCTTTACGACGCTTGCTCCGAAACTTGCCGTTCCGGCACTATTCGGAATGACTCCCGGGCTCGTCCTCGTTGAAAACGGCACCAATCGTTTGGTTGTGCCCGGGGAAGTTGTCGAAATCGCCGGAACGCGCTTCGGGATTTTGACGCAAATCGATTCACTCCCGGATTCGGTTTCCGATATGAAACTACGCGGAGCCGAAGCCGTGTTGGTGGTCGCCGCCGATCCCTTTAAACGGGCGCGCCCCAAGGAGCGTCTTAACATAGTAAGTCAAGCTGCCAAAAAGCTCGCTTTGCCGGTTCTTTTTGCCAACCTTGTCGGCGGCGCCGATGTGTGGGTTTTTGACGGCGCGAGCTTTGTCGTTAACCGCGACGGGGCCTGTACAGCGCGTCTTGCGTGCTCGACCGAGGACTTTAAGACCGTGGATTTGACCGGCACGAAAGCGCTTGACCCGACCCCGGTCGATGACCTCGGAGAGCTTTACGACGCCTTAGTTCTCGCCCTTGGCGACTATGTGCACAAGAACGGCTTTAAAGCCGTACAAATCGGGCTATCGGGTGGCGTGGACAGCGCCTTGGTTGCAACGATTTGTGCCGATGCGTTGGGGCCGGAAAACGTGTATACGCTCATGATGCCGACGCGATACACGACGGATTTAAGCTTGACGGAAGCGGAAAAACTCGCGAAGAACCTCGGGATTCACTACACCATCCGTCCGATCGGGGCTCTTTTTGATGCCTATCGCAAGGAGCTTTCGGAGGATTTTGCCGGGACGACCTGGGACGCTACGGAAGAAAACCTTCAGGCGCGTATCCGCGGCAATCTTTTGATGGCCTACGCCAACAAGTTCGGGCGTCTTGTCATTGCCACCAGCAATAAGAGTGAGTCGGCGGCCGGGTATGCGACGCTTTACGGCGATACCACGGGGGCATTTGAAGCAATTTCCGATGTCTACAAGACCGATGTCTGGGCGCTTTGCCGATATCGCAATGCGCGAGCCGGGCGAGAACTCATTCCCGAAAGTATTATTTCGAGAGCGCCTTCGGCCGAATTGCGCGAAGGGCAGAAGGACTCGCAAAGTCTCCCGGAGTATCCGGTTTTAGATGCCGTCTTGCGTCTTTATGTCGATCAGGGAAAATCGGTATCCGAAATCGTTAAAGCCGGATTCGATCGAGCCTTGGTCGAGCGCATCGTCCGCATGACGCACCGAGCCGAATTTAAGCGACGCCAGTGCCCGATCGGAGCACGCGTCAGTGACGTGGCCTTCTCGGGTCCGGTTTGGAATTATCCGATGACCGTTAAATTGGAAAAATAAGGGAAAAGAATGGCTTTACTACGACACTTTTTAAAACTGACCGATTTCAGCGCCGAAGAACTTGAGCACATGCTTGAAAGGGCTCTTTGGATTAAAGCCCGTCAAAAGGCCGGAAATCCCTACGAGCCCTTCCACGGAAAAGTTCTTGCGATGATTTTCGAGAAGGCGAGCACCCGTACGCGCGTGTCTTTTGAAACGGGCTTTTACCAGTTGGGCGGCAACGTGGTGAATCTGACAAGCCAGGGCTCGCAACTCGGGCGTTCCGAATCAATTGAAGATACCGCCCGCGTCATCAGTCGCATGGTCGATTTGGTGATGATTCGCACCTTCGGGCAAGACCGCCTTGTCGCCTTTGCTCAAAATAGTCAGGTGCCTGTAATCAACGGCCTTACAAACGAATACCACCCGGTGCAAATCATGACCGACATCCTGACCTTCATGGAGCATAAGGGGTCGATTCGCGGCAAAAGGGTCGCCTGGATCGGGGACGCCAACAACATGAGCTACTCATGGCTCGAAGCGGCCAAGATTTTGGGCTTTGAGATGACGCTTGCCATCCCCGAAGGCTATCCGATTGACACGAGTTTGATTCCGGCCGGCAACTACTACACCGTCACGCGTGATCCGATTGAAGCCGCCAAGGGCGCCGACCTTGTGACAACTGACGTTTGGACCTCGATGGGCTTTGAAAAAGAAAACGAGAAGCGCCGTCATGATTTTGCGTCCTTTCAGGTCAACGATGCCGTCATGGCCGCAGCCGGTCCGCAGGCTCTTTTCATGCACTGCTTGCCGGCCCATCGCGGCGAAGAGGTGGCCGCCTCCGTAATCGACGGGCCGCAGTCTGTCGTTTGGGATGAAGCAGAAAATCGCTTGCATGCCCAAAAAGGCATCATGGAGTATTGCCTTCTGGGGGCGGTTTAATGGGTGTTGAGGCCGGTCCGAAACTCGTTCGCCTCAGTAAGCGCATGAGTGAGCTCGGCCTTGCGAGTCGTCGCGAGGCCGATGCGTGGATTGAAGCGGGCCTTGTGAAGGTCAACGGGAAAACAGCGCAACTCGGGGAGAAAATCCGATCCGATGCTGTGATTACCGTCGACCGGGTCGCGCAGCGCGAACAGGCATCGCGCGTGACGATTCTGATTCATAAACCCGTGGGGTACGTAAGCGGCCAAGCCGAAGACGGGTATCTACCGGCTCGCGTTCTTGTGACGCCGGAAAACCATTGGGCGGGCGATACGTCGAAGCGGCGTTTTTCTCCTGCACAACTTAAAAGTCTGGTGCCGGCCGGTCGCCTTGACATTGATTCGGTCGGACTTCTGGTGTTAACGCAAGACGGGCGTGTGGCTAAGACCCTGATCGATGCCTCGTCCACTGTTGAAAAAGAATACATCGTGCGTATTGCAGGCTTTGACGGCCGGTCCGGTCGTGAGGCTCTTTCGGAAAAGGGTTTGGCGCTTTTAAATCACGGACTTGCGCTTGACGGGAAACCTCTTCTTCCGGCTAAAGTTTCTTGGCTCAATGAAAGCGAACTGCGCTTTATCTTGCAGGAAGGCAAGAAGCGTCAGATTCGCCGCATGTGCGAGGCCGTCGGTCTGCGTGTTTTGCGTTTAAAGCGCGTGCGTATCGGCAATGTGCGCCTCGGAAATCTTCCGTACGGCAGGTGGCGGTACTTGACGGACGAGGAGCACTTTTAAGGTCGAGGACTTACACGTCTCGATTTATAATGGACGCCATCGAAACGGAGGGTGACGAACTTATGGATTCCTCACAGTTAAACGACGATGAAGAGGAAGTCAAACTTCCCGGATTGCCGCCCAATACGAAAAATTACATGACGCCGGCGTGCTACAGGCGACTTTTGGACGAGCGCGAAAAGCTCGTGAATGTGGAGCGCCCGGCGATGGTCAATGTCGTCAGTTGGGCGGCCAGTAACGGCGACCGTAGCGAAAACGGTGATTACCTGTACGGCAAGCGTCGGTTGCGTGAAATGGATCGGCGAATCCGTTTTCTCAACAAGCGCATTGAATCGGCCGAAGTGGTCGACCCGGCAACGCGCCCTCAAACCGACCAGATTTTCTTCGGCGCCACGGTCGTTTACGAATCGCTTTCGGACCATACCGAACACACCATCCGCATTGTCGGAATCGATGAAGCCGATCCCGAGCACGGTGACGTCAGTTGGGTCAGCCCCATTGCCCGCGTGTTCTTAAAGGCCCGCGAAGGCGATCAAGTGAAACTTCCGACGCCCGCGACAATCGACCATCCGGCGCACGTGGAGATTTTGGAAATTATCGAAGTGCGGTACGTGAGCGAAAAGCCCGGCTAGTCGTTTAAAGTCGACAGAGGCGAGCCTCCTTCAGTAACGCAAAACCGCCGAATTTTCGGCGGTTTTGTCCAGTGGCTAACCCGAGCGACGCATCATGTCGAAGAACTCGGCATTACTCTTGGTGTTACGCATCTTATCCAAGAGGAATTCCATCGCCTCGATTTCATCCATATCGTAAAGAAGCTTGCGCAGGACCCAAACTTTCTGCAACACGTCGGGCTTGAGCAAAAGTTCTTCGCGACGTGTGCCGGAACGGTTGACATTGATGGCCGGATAGACGCGTTTTTCCGCCAGGCGCCGCTCCAGATGGATTTCCATGTTGCCCGTGCCTTTGAACTCTTCGTAAATCACGTCGTCCATACGCGAGCCCGTATCAATCAGGGCCGTTGCAAGAATCGTCAGCGACCCGCCTTCTTCGATATTGCGTGCCGCACCGAAAAAGCGCTTGGGGCGCTGCAGGGCATTGGCATCGACACCGCCCGTCAGAACCTTCCCGGAACTCGGAATGACGGTGTTGTAGGCGCGAGCCAGACGCGTAATCGAATCCAAAAGGATGATGACGTCTTTCTTGCTTTCGGCCAAACGCTTGGCTTTTTCGATGACCATTTCGGCCACTTGCACGTGGCGTGTGGCCGGCTCGTCGAACGTACTGGCAATCACTTCGCCGCGCACGGAGCGCTGCATCTCGGTCACTTCTTCCGGACGTTCGTCAATCAGGAGGACGATGAGGATGCAATCGGGGTGATTGGCCGTGATGGCGTGGGCAATGTGCTGCATCAAGACGGTCTTACCGGATTTGGGACTTGCGACAAGTAGACCGCGCTGCCCCTTGCCGATCGGGGCAATGATGTCGATTAGTCGCCCCGTGATGTTCTCATCGCCGCGCATGTTGCGCTCAAGTGTGAGCGGCACGTTCGGAAAGAGCGGCGTGAGGTTTTCAAAGAGCATGCGGTGCTTGAGGTTTTCCGGCGGTTGGCCGTTGACCGTATCGACCTTGACGAGGGCAAAGTACCGCTCGTTATCCTTGGGGGTACGCACTTCACCTTCAATCGAGTCGCCCGTATGTAAGTTAAAGCGGCGAATCTGCGAGGGCGAGATGTAAATGTCATCGGTGCTGGCCAGGTAACTCGTATCCGGGCTTCTTAAGAAACCGAATCCGTCGGGCAGAACCTCCAGGGTTCCGTCTCCGAAAATCTGTTCGCCGGACTTGGCACGTTTTTTGAGAATGGCAAACATCAACTCCTGTTTGCGCATACGCTGCGCGTTCTCGATCTCAAGCTCCGTGGCCATGTCGAGCAGATGGCTGATGTGCAGGGTTTTAAGTTCTGAAAGATGCATGAAAAAAGAAGAAAAGAAAAACGCTGAGCAGACGTTCGTGCGCGTCTGCCCGCTCAAAAGAAGGTTTTAAAGATATTGGTCGATAAAGGCGGTCAATTGGGATTTAGCCATCATGCCCGTATGCTGTCCGACTAAGTCTCCGTTTTTAAAGACCAGCAATGTCGGCACGCCGCGCACGCCGTACTGAGCGGCAACCTCTCCGCCCTCATCGACGTTGTACTTGGCAAAAAGAACACGCCCTTCGTACTCTTCGGCCGCCGCGTCAACCAGGGGCGAGAGCATACGGCACGGGCCGCACCACGGTGCCCAGAAATCGACGATAACGGGCGTGTCCGTGACGGAGAGGACTTCGGACTGAAAATCGCTGTCGGAAACGGAGAGGATTAAATCACTCATCAGAGAGTTCCTTTATTCAACGGTAGTGGAAAGAGTCTTTATTCGGTTGTCGGGAAATTTTCGGTTTTCAAACACAAACAAGCCAAGCGGGCACACGGTGCGAAACTGGAAAGGGAAAAATCGCGACAGCTCCGGAACTGGGGCGCGATGCAGGAACATCACGGGCAGACGGGCAGACTATATCAAAAATCAGCGTTTGTGTGCGCCTTCTTTTCGGGTATTTTTCGAAAATACGAAGCAACAATCGATCCGGAGATGATGTTCCAGAAACTGAAAATCGCCGACGGAACGGCAATCATCGGCATCGCGGCAAAGTGAAGTGAGGCCAGAGCAGCCCCGAGGCCGGCGTTTTGGGTGCCGACTTCGATGGAAATGCATTTGCGTTTGGCCAAGTCCGAACCGCAGGCAAGCGCCAAAAGGTATCCTAAAAGCAGCCCGAGACCGTTATGAAGGAATACGGCCAGGAAAGCGAGCGGAACGGCTTGCGAGAGCGAGTCCCGGGCACCGGCCACGACAACGGCTACGATGACGATAATGACAGCAATACTTAGAAGCGGCAGGACGTCGGAAGCCTGACGGATTCTCTCTCCGACAAGGGCGTGCACGGCAACGCCGGCTGCCACGGGAATCAAAATAATCCAGCAGATGGATTTAAACATCGCATAGGGGTCAACGGCCACCCACTCCTGGGCTAACCACGCCACGATGGTCGGGGTGACAAAGGGGGCTAAAAGCGTCGTGCAACTCGTGAGGGTTACCGAGAGCGCCACATCGCCGCGCGCCAAATACGTCAGAACGTTACTCGAGGTTCCGCCCGGGCAGGCTCCGACCAAAATCACGCCGATGGCAAGTTCCCCGGGCAGATCCAAGGCAACGCAAATGCCGTAGGCAATGGCCGGCATCAAACTGTATTGCGCGAAAATGCCGAGGATTACTTCCGTCGGATGCGAGAGGACGGCTTTAAAGTCCGAAATCGAAAGCGTCAATCCCATGCCGAACATCACTAGTCCGAGCATCGGCGAGACCCAAGGTGTCAGAGAGACGAAAAGTTCGGGCTTGATATACGCCGCGCCTGCAAACACGAGCATCCAAAGCGGGAAGGTTTTGTTGGCGAACCGACTGAAGCGCTCAAGTGTCTGCATGGAAGGTTGTCCGAAATGAATCCTTTCGTTTGTTCGGGATTATCTGGTCGGATTGCCGATCGGCAAGTCCGACAACACAGAAAAAAAAGGCCACCGAAAGGTGGACCGTTTTTTGAATCTGGCTCCCCGAGTTGGGCTCGAACCAACGACCCACGGATTAACAGTCCGTTGCTCTACCGACTGAGCTATCGGGGAATGCAGAAGCGGAACTATATACATAATCGGAAAAATTGGCAAGACGCGATTCGGAGTTTTTTCGGTTCTGCAAAACGGGTGTTTCCGTTGTGTCGCGCTCCCGAAAAAAGAATCGATTCGCTTCTTGCCGAAACCCCTTTAAAGCACGGCGGAAAAGGCGCGTGCCACGTAGTCAATGTTCTTATCGTTTAATCCGCATAGGCAAATTCGTCCGTTTTGGACGGCATAGATGCCGAAGTCACTGGCGAGGCGTTCGATCTGCTCGGGTGTAAAGCCTGTGTAGGAGAACATGCCTTTTTGCCGCGCGATAAAACTGAAATCGCGTTTGGCTCCGATCTCTTTCATGGCACGCGCAAGTGTGACTCGCATTGTGCGGATGCGATTGCGCATGCCGTTCACTTCGTTTTCCCAAGCGGCTTTTTTCACCGGGTCCGTCAAGATATTGCGCACGATTCGGGCGCCGTGAAGCGGGGGATTGGAGTAACTGCTGCGCACGAGGCTTTCGGCCTGAGTTAAAACGGCGTGCGCTTCTTTTTCGTTTTGCGTGACAACCGTCAGGGCCCCGATTCGCTCTCCGTACAGACCGAAGTTTTTGGAAAACGAACTGGAAACGAAAAAGTCCAGACCCGATTGCGCAAAAAGACGCACGGCGTAAGTGTCTTCCGTAAGACCGTCCCCGAAACCTTGGTAGGCGATATCTAAAAGCGCAATCAGGTGGTTTTTCCGGCAAACATCGAGTACCTCGTTCCACTGGTCGCTATTTAAGTCATACCCGGTCGGGTTGTGGCAACAGGCGTGCAAAAGGGTCACGCTTTTTTCCGGAAGCGCCTGTAAGTCTTCGATTAGGCCCTCGAAATCTACGCCGACTTCGGGTTTGTAGTAGCGATACCGTAAAACTTTGAGGCCCGAGGCGGCAAAAAGGGCGTTGTGGTTATCCCAGGTCGGGTTGCTTGTCGCACCGACTGTGCAGGATAGGCGCGAGGCAAGTAGGTCGCCAGCTAAGCGCAGTGCCCCCGTTCCTCCGAGCGTTTGAACGGTGGCGGCGCGTTTGCTGCGAACGATTTCGCTATCAGCCCCGAAAAGTAACTCTTGCACGGCGCCTCGCAAGGCCGCATCGCCGCTCATGGGACCGTAATAGTGGCGTGAACCGCCGGGTGTGCCGGCCAAGGCTGTTTCTTCCTGACGGACGACCTCTAAGGTTGTCGGATTGCCGTTGGTGTCAAGATAGGCGCCGACGCCGAGATTGACCTTTTCGGCTCGATTGTCTCGGGCAAAGCGCGCGGAAACGCTGAGAATCGGATCGGCCGGAGCCTCATCAAGGGTATGAAACAAATCGTCGTGCATGGCTAGTCCTCCTACAAATGCGTGGATACGAAAAGACTATACAGATAGCCGTCTTCCCGAATTACTTAGGAAACTTGACCGAACGCGGATTTCAGTGTTCTTGTCGCTAAAGCAACATCGCGTTGCCCGCAAATCGCTGAAACCACAGCAATGCCTCGGGCTCCGGCGCGGCGCATTTGTCGGGCTTGCGTAACGCCGATGCCGCCGATAGCAACAACCGGGACGGAAAGCTTTTCGACGATTCGGCGCAACAGATCCGGTCCCATTGCCGGAGCGGCATCTTTTTTGGTCGACGTGGCGTAAACCGGACCTACACCGGCGTAGTCGACAACAGTGGGATCTAGGGTTCCGATTTCTTCGTACCGGGTAATCGAAAGACCGATGAGAGCGTCATCGCCTAAAAGGGCACGCGCCTTGCGCGGATCCATATCGCTTTGCCCGACGTGCACCCCGCTCGCGCCGATCTGTTCGGCGGCCTTCACGTCGTTATTGACAATGAGCGGCACCCCGTAGGGCGATAAAACGTGTTTTAACTTCAGTCCGCAGTCCACAAGCGCTTGCGTGCTCCAATCGGGCGCTCGAAGTTGCACGCAGGTGGCGCCGGCCTGAGCGGCTTGCAGGGCCGTTTGCACCATACCCTCGGCCCCGCCGCACAAAACGGGGTCTAAGACTAGGTAAAGCGTCAAATCCGGAGGCGTTCGCATCACAGGGCCTGCAGGCTGACGGTTTCGATGGCGTCCAAATAGGCCGTATGAAAACTTCCGTAGGGCTTGTCTCCGACAGTTTGTGCTGCCGTTTTCGCAAGGGCACAGGCAGAAGCGGCGGCCACAAGAAGATCGTCGGCGCCTGCGATAAAGGCAGCGACCAAGGCCGACAAGGAGCAGCCGGTTCCGACAATACGTCCGACTTTGGCGTTGCCGCCTGCAACTGAAAGCGTTCGGGTTCCGTTCGTGATGTAGTCAACTTGCCCCGTGACGGCAACGATGGTTTGAGCGCCGGAAGCCAGAGTTTGGGCGGCCTCTAATGCATCGGCACTTGTCAGGATGCTATCTACGCCCTTGGCGGTTTTTTCTCCGCCGCTGAGTGCCACGATTTCAGATGGGTTGCCGCGGATAACCGTCGGGCTGTTCAAAACGAGTTTGGCAATCACGGAATCACGCCAAAGCGAAACGCCGGCGGCAACCGGGTCGAGAACCCAGGGCTTTTTGGCATACAGGGCCGCGCGCGTTGTCAGGAGCATCGCGTCGGCATCGGGAGCCGTCAGGGTCCCGACATTGACGAGTAACGCGGCGGCAATACGCGTAAAGTCCGGCGCTTCTTCTTTCGCAGGTAGCATGGCAGGGCTGGCTCCGGCAGCAGCTAAGACATCGGCCGTGAAAGCACAGGCAACGGCATTAGTCATGCAGTGAACGAGGGGATTGGTACGACGGACGCGAGCCCATTCGCGGCGGGCACCCGATAAGTCAAGGGGTTGGATGGACATGGATTCTCTTTCTTTTAGACGGCTGAAAAAACGCGCCGTATCGTTTTTTGTCCGCATTATAGAAGCGAGCCAAGAGGGCTTTTTCCCCGCGCCTGTGTCAAAACGCAACGAACCGAAGGCGCGTTTTTTTCAACTCAATTCAAATAAATCCGCTCATCCATGAGTAAAATGCCCCCGTTGCGTGCGTAGCGAAGGGGCTTAGAACAGTCCCTCGTCTGCGTTGTGTTTAATTTTCTTTTTCGGATTTATGGCAAAAGAAGACCTGATTGAAATGGCCGGTGAAGTACTCGAAGTGCTTCCCGATGCGCGGTATCGCGTGAAATTGGAAAACGGGCATGAGCTTATTGCCTACACAAACGGCAAGATGCGTAAGCACCACATTCGTATTCTGGCGGGAGACAAAGTCTCCTTGGAACTTTCTCCGTACGATTTAACAAAAGGTCGTATCACGTTCCGTCACATTGACGGTCGCCCGGCTGCGGCTCCTGCTCCGGCCCGTCGTCGTTAATCGGTTTTCACTTCGGGGCAACCTTATTCCCGAAGAAGGCGCGCCTTCCTATGTTTGAGGATGACGACTTATTTTCGGTTCCCGACCCAGTCCGGGAGGCGCCCCTTTTTTCCGTTTCCGATTTACTCGGACAACTCAATGCCGTGATGGCCGGAACCTTTGGTCAGGTTCGCGTCATCGGTGAAATCCACGCATTCAAACCGGCGGTGTCCGGACACTGGTATATCGATTTGAAAGACGAACACCGGGATGCGGTCTTGCAGCTATGCTTTTTCCGGCAAAAGCGGTTTGCTCAAACCTATATCCCGAAAGTCGGCGATTTGGTTCAAGTCCGAGGGAACCTTAATATCTACATGCCTCGCGGGCAGCTCTCGCTCAATGTCTCGTCGATGGAGCCGGCAGGCGACGGCGTTCTTTACGCTCAGTTTATGGCCCTAAAGGCCAAACTCGAGGCCGAAGGTCTTTTTGATGCGGCACGCAAAAAACCGATTCCGCTATACCCGAAGCGAGTCGGTGTGGTCACAAGCTTAGCCGGCGCTGCTTTGCGCGACGTCGTTAAAACCATCTCGTTGCACGCTCCCAACATTGAACTGATTGTGTACCCGACGCCGGTGCAGGGGATCGAAGCCGAAAGCCAAGTGATTCGGGCTTTACACGACGCCGATGCACAGAACCTAGTTGACTGCATTCTGTTGGTGCGCGGCGGAGGGTCGCTAACGGACTTGTGGACCTTTAACGGAGAGGCTCTGGCGCGAGCTATTGCGGGAATGCACCTGCCGGTTGTAAGCGGTATCGGACACGAGACCGACACGACGATTGCCGACTTTGTCGCCGACCTTCGGGCGGCAACACCGACGGCGGCGGCCTTGAGTGTCGCATCGGGTTGGGAAAACGGTCGCGAGAAGTTTTCCGGGCTTTGTAAGCGCCTTGGCGCGGCCAAAGAGGCCAAACTCAGACTTGCCGAGCAAATGCTCAAAGGGAGAGCCAATCCGAGGCGAGCCTTAGAAGCGATTTTAGACAACCTCGGACGACGGTCCGATGAGGCGCACCACGGTCTAGAAAGTGCCGTTCTCACCCTTTTTAACGAAAAGGCGCGGCGTGCTCAAGAGCTTACAGATCGCCTTTTACGCGCCAAACCCTCGGTGCGCGAATCGTCGGAGCAACTTGTGCACGTGCTGACGCGTTTTGAAAACGCACGAGTCGGCATTTTGCAGCAACGCACCCATTGCGTGGACCTCTTAAAGGTGCGTCTAAACGGGGTAAGACCGAATTTTTCCCAAGCGCAAGGTCGGTTAGATGTCGCAAAGAAGCGCCTGAATTTAGCGTATTCGCGCCTCGCGGAAACGCGCCTTGCGCGCCTTAGCGCTCTGAAAGATCGCTTGCAAAGCGTGGATGTCAAACGTGTTCTTGAGCGCGGATTTTGTCTTGTACAAGACGAAAACGGGCGCCTTCGGTCACGTGCCGGGGAGCTTGCGGTCGGGCAAGGTGTCGACCTATATTTTTCCGACGGCAACGCTTTTGCACGCGTTGAGAAAACCGCTCTGAAAAAATAGTTTTCGATTTTTCAGGGCTCTTGCTGTTTTCGTCCGTCTTTTTTTCGTTTCTTCCTATATGATGTGTCACTAAGGGGAAATTCCGATTGCAAACGGGATTTCGGGTTCGTAACTTACTAGATGATTCAGAGGAGACGCCCATGCCAGAGTTTGTCTTACCGCCTTTGGGTTTTTCGCTTGACAGCCTCGCGCCCGCCATGAGCCGGGAAACGCTTGAGTACCATTACGGAAAGCACCACCAGGGCTATATCAGCAATCTAAATACCTTGGTCAAAGGCAGTATCTTCGAGGGCAAGTCCCTCAAGGAAATCGTTAAAACAGCGCAGGGCGCTGTTTTTGACAATGCTGCACAGGCGTTTAACCATTCGTTCTTCTGGAAAAGCTTAACGCCCAACGGCGGCGGTGAACCCGGCGAAAAACTGATGGCGGCCATTGTGGCCCGTTGGGGTAGCTTCGAAGGGTTTAAGAAGGCTTTCCTTGCCGCCTCGATGGCGCGCATCGGAAGCGGTTGGGTTTGGCTCGTGCACAAGTCCTCGGGCTCTCTTGAAATTGTTTCGACGTCCAATGCCGGAACACCCTTAACGGAACATATGCGTCCGCTTTTGGTTCTCGACGTTTGGGAGCATGCGTACTATTTGGATTATCGCAATGCACGCGGCAAGTACGTCGAGGCGTTCTTCAATAGTTGTGTCAACTGGAAATTTGCCGACGCCCGCTTTAACGGGCAGCCGAGCGGCTGTGACTGCCGTCCGGAGTAAAGACGTCGGTTCTTCTCAAAAAGCAAAAGAGGCTTCGCTCGAGGGCGGGGCCTTTTTTTGAGTTTTCGCCCCTTTAATTAAGCCATTTCCCATGTCAGTGAGTTAAAATCCTTGTTTGCGACAACGTGTCCGTGCTTTAAAGGGGGCGTTGTGCTTGACTGAAAACTACAAGAACATATTTCATTTCACTTTTTACTCTTTGGAGAGTTGAAAAATGACCATCAAAGTTGGTATTAACGGTTTCGGTCGTATCGGCCGTTTCGTTTTCCGCGCCTCCGTTGCGCGTCCCGAACTCGGTATTGAAGTTGTCGGTATCAACGACCTTCTGCCGCCCGATTACATGGCCTACATGCTCAAGTACGACACGATGCACGGCGCCTTCAACGGCACCGTCGAAGTGGTCGACGGCCACTTGGTTGTCAACGGCAAGACCATTCGCATCACAGCCGAACGCGATCCGGCCCTCTTGAAGTGGGGTGATATCGGTGTTGACTACGTTGTTGAGTCCACGGGCTTCTTCCTTAAGGACGAACTCGCTCGCAAGCACATCGAAGCCGGTGCTCGCCGCGTTGTGATGTCTGCTCCTTCCAAGGACGCCACCCCGATGTTCGTCGTCGGCGTGAACGACAAGACCTACGCCGGCCAGGATATCGTCTCGAACGCTTCCTGCACGACAAACTGCTTGGCTCCTTTGGCCAAGGTTGTGAACGATGCGTTCGGCATCGAACAGGGTCTTATGACCACGGTTCACTCTACAACCGCCACACAGCGTACGGTTGACGGCCCGTCCCTGAAGGATTGGCGCGGCGGTCGCAGTGCTTCCCAGAACATCATCCCGTCTTCTACGGGTGCTGCGAAGGCTGTCGGCAAGGTCATTCCGTCCTTGAACGGCAAGTTGACCGGTATGAGCTTCCGTGTTCCGACCGCCGACGTTTCCGTCGTCGATCTGACCTGCACGCTCGTGAAGTCCGCCACATACGCCGACATCTGCGAAGCGATTAAGGAAGCCGTTGCCGGCCCGATGAAGGGTGTTATGGACTACACGTCCGACGCGGTTGTTTCGTCTGACTTCTTGGGCAACACCCACACGTCCATTTTCGATGAAAAGGCCGGTATTGCTCTGACCGATCACTTCGTCAAGCTCGTGAGCTGGTACGACAACGAAATCGGTTACTCCAATAAGGTTCTCGAGCTCATCTGCTCGATGGAAAAGTCCGGTAAGTAATTTTTGTCCTAGTGACAAATATGTGATGTAATGAAAGGGGTGCCGACGGGTGCCCCTTTTTCGTCCCGGAGAGTGTTGTGAAACCCACCAGTTCCCTTGTTAGTTTTGCTTTACTGTGCGCCTCGTCTTTGGCGTTTGCCGAACCGGCGTTTTTTGAATACAACGGAAAGTTTTATCCGCTTGAGATTGTGTCCAACCCGTGTGCCGATGCCCTTGTCAAGCGCCTTCCCGTGATGATGAGTTTCGAGGATTTCGGTAAAAGCGAGCGTATTGCGTACCTAAAGTACCCGCTTCCGCTCGTGAAAGAAAAAATCCAATACACGCCGAAAAAAGGTGATATTGCGTATTGGCCGCCGAGGCGGAATCTGACGGTTTATTTAACCGATCCCGATTACAAAGCCGATGTCATCCCGATCGGGCACGTCTCGGATGAAACCCTCGAGATGATTCGTACGTCCAAAAGTTGGGTGATGAATCTGGTGCGCGAAGCCAAGTAGAGCACGGGGAACGCTCCTTTTTATCCGATTAAAACCGTTCACATGCGAAATTGCAGGCGGCTCGGAACCGACCTGATCATTCCCGATATCGGGATTTTGCCTTCGACCGATATTCTCGCGATTGACCGGGCTTCCATTGATCTGGTGTTCCGGATGACCTATGCAGAAAACCCCGATTTAGTCGAGCGTATTGAGCCGCACCGCGGATTGCGACAGCTTTCTTATATGCAGGGAGCTGAAAACGGGAAATCCCAACTACGAACTGATTTCCATCGACGATTAGAAAGCGGTCCGTGACCGGTCTTTGTGCCGGGATTTAGGACACCGAGATACAAAAAAACCGTCTTTAATCCGAAGGCGGGTTTTTCACGAAGACGCTTGTCGTCAGTCGTTAGACGGCTGCAGCCAAAGCGTCTTTCACGTTGGTAAAGACCTTGTCCTTGCCGACCTTCTCGCGCAGGTCAATGAGGTTTTGTTTGGGGTCGGCCACCAAATAGACCGTACTGCCGGCATCGCGCTTGGCGTTGATTTCATCTTCGAAAGCATAGACGCCGGAAATATCCGCAAAGTCGCAGTGCGTAAGGTCAAGGATATAGGTCTTGCCCTTCACGGCCGCAAAGTGCGCTACCAAGTCGTAGCTCGCGCCGAAATAAAAACCACCGAAAAGCGTGCAAATCCGAACGCCGTTTTCTTCGTGCACTTCCAACCGCGTGCGACGATTCATTTGGGCAATCAGCGACAAGCTCGCGAGAACCACACCGAAGCCGACCGCAAAAATCAGGTCCACAAAAACCGTCAACAGGAAGACGACAACCATGATGGCGATGTCGTTTCTGGGACAAATCTTGATTTCCTTGAGCATTCTGTAGTCCAGAATGTTGATACCGACGGATATCAAAATGCCGGCCAGGACGCTGAGCGGCACATAGCAGACAACGCTATAAAGGCTCACGAGCACGGCCAAAAGGAACAGGGAGCTGATCACGCCGGAAAGACGACCCGTACCTCCGACCTTAATATTGGTCACCGTACGCATCGTGGCACCGGCACCGACGTTACCGCAGATAAAGCCGCACAGAGCATTACCGATACCCTGACCGATCAGTTCCCGGTTGCTGTCGTGCTTGGTCTTTGTCATGGAGTCGACCACAAGGCTCGTCAAAAGCGAGTCAATGCATCCGAGAATCGCCAGAATGATGCCGTACAGCAGAACTGTTCCGAGGTGCTCCCAGGTCACATGCGGAATGTAAATCGGGGGAAGACCCGACGGGACTTCGCCGATCATCGGGACATTCAGACTTAAGGCGTAACTGATAACAGTGAGAAAAATCAAGGTGAAAAGCTGAGCCGGAATGATGGCATTGAGCTTTTTGGGCATCAGATAAATGATGGCCAGTGCAGCCACGCCCAAGGCGGCGCTCATCCAGTTGATGTCAATCGTTCCCAAAATCAGGAGGCCGTCAACGGGGCCCTTGGGGTTCGGACCGCCCAAAAGGGGCGACAGTTGCAACAGTGTGATAATGACACCGGTGCCGCTCATGAAGCCGGAAATCACCGAATACGGAATGTAGCGGATGAGTTTTCCTAAACGCAGGCAGCCGAAAAGAATCTGAAACAGGCCGGCCACAAAGAAGACACAGGCAATCATCTGCAGGTCTCCGTTCAAGGCCACGACGACGCTTGCCGTGACGACGGTCATAGGGCCTGTCGGACCGGAAACCTGGGTTTTGGTTCCGCCGAAAATCGCGGCGAAGAAACTTAGGCAGATGGCGCCGTACATGCCGGCCGCTGCGCCTAAACCCGAAGCAATACCGAAGGCGAGGCACAACGGTAGGGCGACGACACCGGCAGTGAGACCGCCCGCGATGTTGCCCTTGATATTTTGTGTGTACTCGCCGAGTTCACTAGCGATACTCATTTTTTATCAATCCAATGGACAGAAAATGTCCGAAAAATCCAAAAAAATGAGTTTACTCCCCAATCGCACGTAAAGACAAAATTTTTCCTGAGAAATTAGGGAAAATATCTAGATTTATCAATATAAATATCCACCGAACCTCCTGACTTCGGCGGGGTTTTAAAGCCAAAAAATTATTTCCTGTAAAATCAATCA
>OCHN01000189.1_pt1 | contig 68247 bp, 51 predicted proteins | sample 1538911 | NCBI WGS metagenome assembly OCHN01 (sample SAMN04571736, study PRJEB22368) | human gut metagenome | biome: human gut; material: stool | host: Homo sapiens | place: Luxembourg | collected 2013-01-11 | reverse complement strand
AAATCAATATAGTGCTTTATATATTTCAATTCACGCCTCTACATGAGAGGCAACTCCAAATGCCTTAACCACTCCTAACAGTCCACCTTGTATTTCAATTCACGCCTCTACATGAGAGGCAACTGATGTGCGGTCTGACTCCGCTTGAGCGATACTCATTTCAATTCACGCCTCTACATGAGAGGCAACGTTGTAGCAGCAATCTGTGATACCGCAGTATCAAACATTTCAATTCACGCCTCTACATGAGAGGCAACTACAAGCGGACTTCTTTCTGTGTGTGGTAATATATTTCAATTCACGCCTCTACATGAGAGGCAACGCGATCCAAAGGACAAGGGAAGCAAAAATAAATATTTCAATTCACGCCTCTACATGAGAGGCAACGTAAATACATCTGTTGATTATTGGGCGACTTACCTTATTTCAATTCACGCCTCTACATGAGAGGCAACCTTGTGGCAGCGATGACATACAGCCCTGCATATAATTTCAATTCACGCCTCTACATGAGAGGCAACAGAAAAGGGAGAAAGAACTTGCTGAATTTACAAATTTCAATTCACGCCTCTACATGAGAGGCAACATTGTAATCTTCGCACGGCCGGCTGATACGTTGTATTTCAATTCACGCCTCTACATGAGAGGCAACATATGTACAGGATTGAGTATAGAACCAGGAGAATTTCAATTCACGCCTCTACATGAGAGGCAACGGCAGAGGCCGCAGCGGAGACGAAAGAAGAGTCAATTTCAATTCACGCCTCTACATGAGAGGCAACGGAACCATCGCTAGAGGTAGAGCAACCTCAAATTATTTCAATTCACGCCTCTACATGAGAGGCAACTGATTTAAGTGCAAATCAATATAGTGCTTTATATATTTCAATTCACGCCTCTACATGAGAGGCAACGGCAGAGGCCGCAGCGGAGACGAAAGAAGAGTCAATTTCAATTCACGCCTCTACATGAGAGGCAACAAGAACTGAATACGGTTTTTCAAAAGATGATGATATTTCAATTCACGCCTCTACATGAGAGGCAACAGGAATCGTTACTGGAAACTGTCGTCTACGATTCTATTTCAATTCACGCCTCTACATGAGAGGCAACAATTTTCCGAACTCTCCCATTAGGCGTGTCAACAAAATTTCAATTCACGCCTCTACATGAGAGGCAACGTTGCAGAAGCTCTTGAGAAAAAATCAGAAAAAATTTCAATTCACGCCTCTACATGAGAGGCAACAGACGCAACACCTGCAATCACTTGGACACAGTCTATTTCAATTCACGCCTCTACATGAGAGGCAACTATAAGCAGAGATAGTATCTGATTGTCTGTTTGCTATTTCAATTCACGCCTCTACATGAGAGGCAACATTGTGTACTTTTTCCTGTTCCTCTGTCTTTAATATTTCAATTCACGCCTCTACATGAGAGGCAACGAGAGCCGGAGCAGATGCAGGTGTCAGACTCTATTTCAATTCACGCCTCTACATGAGAGGCAACGGTTGCTTCTTCCAGTGCAATGCCAACAATAAAGATTTCAATTCACGCCTCTACATGAGAGGCAACCCGGAAACATTGACCTGCAGAACGTAACAGTAGGCATTTCAATTCACGCCTCTACATGAGAGGCAACAGGACACCGTACCGCCACCGAAAAACATTCCCATATTTCAATTCACGCCTCTACATGAGAGGCAACTTTGTGTCCATCTTCCCAGCTCGGCGCATTTCTATTTCAATTCACGCCTCTACATGAGAGGCAACGGCAACCACCCTGAGCGGTGGCATTGTTGTGACTATTTCAATTCACGCCTCTACATGAGAGGCAACCTGATCTATGAGGCAACCGTTGAGGAAGATCGTATTTCAATTCACGCCTCTACATGAGAGGCAACGTGTCTGGCATCGGAAGAAATGGCGGAGCATCGCAGATTTCAATTCACGCCTCTACATGAGAGGCAACTGCAAAAACATACAATCTTTTCGATAAAATCGACATGATTTTCTACCAAACCTTGTTTTTTTTATAGTAACTTCTCGGAAAGCAGTCTTTTTTTCAATTCCAGTTCAATATTTCTTATAAATTGTATATTTTTACCTGCGCCAATGTCTCACAAAAAAATGTATGAGAGTCATCAGCGCACACATTTTTAAAGCAATAATGGTTCACCAGCTTGAAGCACTGATGTTTTTCCCATTACTTCTATTTTGTTTTTATAACTGTTGCCAAGACGATAAATTCTAATTGAATCCACATCTGGCTCAATTATTTTTTCAAGTTCACATTTTAAAGTAGTCAGTTGAGCTGCATCTAATAAAACTTCAAACACTGAATTTTGTACACGCATTCCATAGCGTTCACATAACTGTGCCACTTTGCGCAAACGATGTTCTCCTTCTTTATTAGTCGTGTCAACGTCATATGTAACTACTAATAACACGTTAATAATCACCTCCAAACAAAAGGCGGATATTCATCCAAATCACCTCGCAAAACACGTGCAAATAACATGCATTGAGCATATGGTATCATACCAATCTGAATTTTCTCTTCCAGAAAAGGATGCAATATTTCTTCACTCTTTCGTTTTTGCCAGCTTGAAAGAAGTGTTCTCCTTCCTCGCTCATTCAAATATACAGCATCTTCATTTTTATCGAAATCTTTCTGTGATAATTGTCCCTTGTTAAAAAGTGAAATTACAAAACGATCACACAATGGCGCTCTCAGTTCTTCCAGCATATCAAGTGCAAATGATGCCCGTCCTGGGCGCAATGTATGAAGATAGCCTGCAGCTGGATCAAGCCCAACTGTTTCCATAGCTGATTGCATCTCTCGTGTTAATAGCATATAAGTAAATGATAATGCTGCATTTACCTCATTACGAGGAGGTCTTCTGCTTCTTGTTTCAAAACAAAATCTGTTAGGATTATCCGCTATCATCTGATCGAATCGGGCAAAATAAACCGTTGCTGCTGCTCCCTCAACACCTCTTAACGAATCAATATTCTCACAAAAAGCTAATTTCTTTGCAGCTTCGTTTAATTGTGTAACACCCTTCTGTAAATTTTCTTTTCCAGATTCTGTTTTGCAGACTCTGGCTGCACGCATTAAAACCAGCTTACTGTTGCGAATTTTTGCATATAAAATCGTTTGAACAAACTCTCTGCAAAACTTCTCATTATTCATTTCTTCATATTGTTTTTTCCTTAACAAAACATTTCCACTCACAGGTCCGTAAAACCGTCCCATAAAATGTCCATGCTCGCTCAAAAATGTTACACTGATTCCATGTTCTCCACAATATTGAATAAGTGGTGTAGAGACTGTCATCTTTCCAAAACAAACAATTGAATCAATCGTCAGCGCTGGAACTGCAAGCTTTTCCTCATCTCCCACTTGAACACAAACATTATCATTTCGGCAAAACAGATAGCTCTCTGGAGTTAACACATACAATGTATTCAATAGCTTCTTCACAGTGTCTCCTCCTCTATTTCTCCGCTTGCTTCGTTGCGCAAAGCTTCGCAATATTTTCTTGCAGTTCTTTTTACTTTTGGCATACAAAGCTCCTTCAGTGAACATTTACGGCATTTTGCACTATACACAGCATCCGGAACCAAAAGCTTTGTACGAATCTCATGCAGTTCATTTGCTAATTCTCGTGTCTGCTGACGAAGTGATTCGTCAAGAACTATTTCAAGCCTTCGATGTGACGATATAAAGAATAAGGCACCTTCGGGTATTTCAGTGTCAAACATTTCTTCCAAGCACATCGCCTGTGCACAAAGCTGAATTTTATATTCCTCTTCATCCCGGACAATTCCATGCTTGTATTCAATCGGATATAATTTTACCGGAAAATCAACTGCCGGGATATGACATCCATTTTCACTTTTGTTTGCTTCAATGCAATCACATTTTCCCAACAGTTCCAATGAATCTGAGTAGACGGTAAAATCATACAATTTTACACAGCCCCCTCTTTTCTCAATTCTCTGTGTATGAACTCGCTCATGTTCCGCCCGCCCTTTTGCGGTATCACTGCTTTCTTCCCATACTCTTTCATTTAATAGCAGACCTGCTCGTCTCGAACAATAGCTAATCTGTGAAAGCCATGATAGCGGCAGATATTCAGGCTCATCCATGAATAAACCAGCTTTCGCTTTCAGGTAGCTCATTCCAAACAATTGGACTAAACGCGTCCTCTTTAAATCCGATTTCAACACCTGCTGGCATCTTATTAAAATTGACAGTTGCATCATAGTCATGATAACTGCGTGGAGATTCTACTTCTGGTTTTTTGGTTACACTAACCAGCTCAAATAGTTTATGAGCCGGTGCACATCCTAACTTTGCCTGACGAACACGCTGCACTTCATCCGTATCTGTTCCAACATGCTTAAAAATAATCAATGGAGAAACTACCGCCATCTCTCCCTTACTTGCACTATGATCATGCTCATACATGTTCATAATGGCCTCAAACAAGATATTCAAATCATTTTCATCAAAACCTGTCTCTGCTGCAAGATTCGCACTGATAAATCCACGAACCTCATATAATCCAAATGGAATTAATTGCTTGCGTCCCATGGTACGCAATTTATCTTCTGGTGTGTTTTTCTCAAGTTCTAAATACGCTTCCACGGTATCTTCTTTTACATTCTCAGTTACAGCCATACGGGTAATTGAAATATCCATTGGTAAAATCGGATCTAAACTTGTTCCAAATGTAATCTGAACTGGTCCGCGCACCTGTCCCGCATTTGGTCCAGTAGACATTACAGCGCCAAATGCACGAACATCATAAAATAGCTCACATGCCTTTTTACGTCCAGCATAAACACTGTTTTTATCCTTCGCACCTTCCATTCCTGCTGCTCTCTTCGCCTCTGCAATATGTCGATTAATATTTGTTGCCTGCTGAATAATAAGATTCATGCCAGGTTCTTCACCATGTGCCAACTGAACATAATTACGAATACGGCGTTTTGTTGCCACATCGGTAATGTATCCTTTCATCGTCTCTGGATCCATACGCGGTGTATTTCCCATATCCGGATCTCCATTGGGATTTGCATTCGTACATGCCACATAATACATAAATTCATAACGATTCTGAATAGCCATTTTTATTCCTCCTCAATTGTCTTTTTTTCGCTCTGTTCTTTTTCTTTTTTGGCTGCTGCCCTTGCCCTTCGATCTGCATTTATTTGCGCGCACATCTGATGATATCCGATTGCAAAATAACTTTGCTGTTCAAGATCTAATGTTTGGGGAAGCTCATGCCCTTTCTCTTTTCCAAAAAAAGTGTATATCTGATTAAGACGGTCCTCATAACTTCTTACAAAAGACTCCTTTTCTTTTTTCTCGTAATTTTCATCTTTTTTTATCTTTTCAAAATAATATCGAGACATTACTTCCAAGCGTCCTAATACTAACGCCGGCGTTCGGCTGGCAGACGCATAATAGCGCTGAACAATTCCTGTTTTTGCATCCATCGCTGCACGCTGTATATCCGCATAAACTGCCACTAACGCACCACAATGATACGCGGCATTCTCAAATTCTGGATCATAATAAGCCATTAACTTTACCTCCTCATTTTTCATACGTTTTCTGCGCAGCAGCCAAACTTTCAACCACTGGCAACAGATTCCATTTGGCATATATGAAAATTTATTATTTTCATCTGGATCAAGCATTTCAGAACGAATAGTAGCTAGCGCCTTTACTGCCACCTCATTCGGCAATGGTGTTCCATTCATAATCGCCATTACAATAGAAGGTGCCAATCCTGCAAGTTCCTTCTTCATTCGCTCCAAAGGTTTTCTATCATTTTTCTGGCGTGCTAATAAACGGATCAAACGAACTGTCAATTTGCAAGGACGCATTACTTCAGTGCCTATATCATTGCATATTTTCAAATCATCTTCCCATTGAATCAAATTTTTCTGTAAGTCTGCATAGTTTCCATTTTCGTATCTACGTACCATAACACGTCCATTTGCCCCAGAAAGCAGCAGAATATGATATCGGCAGTTGAGTGGAACCTGTTTTCCACCATCCTGAATACTCTTGATCAAATCATCCGCATTTCTTTTTACCTGCTGCGCTTTCGCCCTCTGCTCTTCCTCGTATAACGCCTCCTGCATTTCCTCATCTAATGCTTCATCCTCATCATCTTCTTCATCAGCAAAATCGCTAAAATCTTCAGGATTAAAGACCAATGATATCGGATCTTCCGTTGGCTCAACTTGGCAATCATACCAATGTACAAATTTCATACCTGCAAAAACAGGAGCTGTTGGGTTAAATTTTCTATCTTTATCTCGTTTGTACATAGCTATAGAACCAGCTAAAAGATCATCTAATGCTGCTTTTACCACTGCAAATGCTTCTTCTGAAACTGGTGCATTTGCTGCCTGTTTCAAGTTATATGAACAAAATGCACTCTTGTCAAAACAAATTAATGCATCACCGCGTGCGTGACCACCCACTAGCTGAAGTCCATTTACTGTTGGCACGGTTGCCAGGGGAACTGTTGGTTCCCCTGTAATAATACAGCGTGCAAAATCGGAATCATCTGATTTCGTAAACTGAAGTCGATACTGCTCCCACCAATGCTGTACAAGCGGATTTAAAACAATTGGTTGACCATCTATCTTAAAAGAAATACGATCTATACCTTTTATTTTCCGCTGATTTGCCTCTGCTTGTATTGCTCTAAGTGTCTGTTCATCCTCTAGCACCTTAAGACATAATGAAAATTCCGGGACTTCTTCTGCTCCATCCGCAAGTGCCTTCTTAAAGAACTCATTTTTTGCTGAACGATCCTCTTCCTTTTCTGGTACAAATAAAATTACACTAGATTTTTCTGCCAAAACATTACACTTGTCTTTACCATTTGCTAAACTTCCAATATCTGGACATGGCTGCGTCTCATTTTCGCATTTTTCAACAGTTAGATACTCTCCATCTTTTGACAGCACTATATATCCTCGTATCTGCTTCTTAATCAATCCAGGCGGCAGTGTAAGATGGTTACTAATTCCATAATCATATAATGCTTTTAGCATAGGCTGCCTCCTTTCAACACTTCATCACTGTCATATGGCGGTACCTGAATCACGCCATGCTCCATAATAGCATGATATAATGATACTTTTGGCTGTGTCTTCTTACGAACGATGTAATCATGTAAATCAAATACATCATATAACATCAGCCCTAAATCCATGCTGTCTTCAATCGGTTTTCGAGTCAAATCACTCTCCTCAAAATAGCATACAAACTCACGAAGCCCTAATGATGGCTGATAAAAAGTTTTGCCAGAATGAATCCGGCGTAAAGCCTGACTATATAGCTGCTCGATTGTCCCCGTATATGTTGGCTGAGGTTTGATCACTGCCACAATCCGATAACGTACATCTCGAAGTGCCTGAGTCATCCTCTGGGTTCGATCTTCGTCCGTATAAAGAATGGAATCTTCCACTTTTGATTTTACGTTAATCGTCGATTTCACCTCATTTCGTTTAAAGCTGATGTAACGTATAGGATTCAATACTTCTATCCGTGTTATCTGCCAATAGAACTCCGCGGGTTTACTATAAATTGCAGAAAGGATTCCTCTTGCCGCTGACGGAGTCGGTACTGGCGAAGTCAGTCGTTCTACTTTTGCATATGATGGGCAAAAGCATGCGAAATCCCCCCATACCTCCAATGCAATCTCACGTTCCATTTTTTCACCTCCATTTTTGTATGCATTCCCAATCATTATGCTTTGCTTGTTTTTGGGAATGCCACCAAAATTATAATATATACATTTCAATTCCCACCAACTTATTTATACCATTTCCATTTCCATATTTTATTTTTGGTGTTGTATATATTATAATTTTTAATTACCATTTTGTCAACTTGATATTCATATTTTTATGGATTATATCATATAACCCGTTGCCTCTACATCTCCCATCTTCAGTCCCATTTTTTCATCATAATATTTTTCATGTCCCACGTTTAAAATATAATATCCACTTTCTAATTTTACTCTTGTTCCGTTTACTCTTTTCCAAAAGTACAATGGTTCTGCATGTTGTTCTACCCACTCTTTTTCAAAACATGAAACTGTGATTGGTGCTACTTCACGCATAATTTCAGCTGTCAATCCTTTTTCTTCAAGTCTTAAACGAATATTGTTAAACAACTCTTTTTTTTCACTCCATGGAACAATCAGCTGTATACCTTGATTTGTAATCAACTGATACTCTTTCGCCACATCAGAATAATTTTTCTTATTTAATGCATCATTTAATGACGCTTTTCCCTTTTCTTTCTGAAACAACCTATTATAATAAGATTGGATCGTTTCTGGATTATCAAGATCCACTCCTAATTTTTCATTCTCTTTCCATAAATATCTTACTTCATTTGCAGCTTTTTCGTAAAAAGCCCCTGGATACCCTCCATCCTCCATCACTTCAAATACAATTAACTTACCACCATCCGGCAAACTACCATTTCGATTGCAACGTCCTGCTGCTTGAATAATTGCCTCTAACGATGCTAATGCACGATACATTACATTAAAATCAAGATCAACTCCAGCTTCTATACACTGCGTTGCCACTACTCTACATGGTTTTTGCGGTTCTGATTTCAATCGTTCTTTTATTTCTTCTACAACCGCCAAACGATGTGCCGGACAAAGATCTGTTGTCAGTAAAAATACTTCTTCATCACTTTCACATCTGTCTTTTAGTTCATTAAACAATTTTCTTGCATGACGTCTCAAATTTACAATCGTACATACACTTGGTTCCAATGCCATTTGATCTGCAATCTGTTCTAACGATGCTCTATTATTATATCGTTCCTCATTTTTGCAAAGCCTCCATTCAACATGAACACGCCGCATCTGATCGTAGAGTTTTTTATTTTCAGGAATAATTTCCACTGGTTTCCATTCTGTATCTGGCAACGCATCAAAACTTGGCTGTGTAGCAGTTGAAAATACCATCGAACAATTATATCTCTTACACAATGCATTTACTGCTTTCACAGTTGCCGGTGCTAATTCAGTTGGTAGGCTTTGTGCCTCATCAAAAACTATCACACTATTTGCAATGCTATGCAGTTTTCTGCAATCACCCGGCTTGTCTGCAAACAAGCTCTCAAAAAACTTAACAGATGTTGTAATAATCATCGGCGCATCCCATCTTGAAGCAAGCTCTCTAATTTCCTTTGGCAAATTTTTCTGGCTATGATCTACCAATATGTTTGGAACAATCTTGCAATATTCCTTTTCGCTCTGTTCTGCTAATGACAAAAATGGGAGTACGATAATAATTCTTCTCATTTTATTTTCTTGACAATGACGCAATGCGAAATGAAGCATTGCCAATGTTTTACCTACTCCAGTCGGTGCCGTTAATGTAAAAAGTCCCGGCTGCTTTTCCCCTGCATCACCACAAATATCAAATACCTGATTTCGGATTTTGTTTATTTTTGAATCCGCTTTCGAATTTTTTCTAAGTTCTTCACAATATTCATACAATACCTTTAATGCTTCGTCTGCATTTAATTGGCTTCCACTATTTTTCTCAAGATAATCTGCTTCATTATCACTTGCTGAAACACTGTAATCAGCATCAACCAAACACGAAAACAGCATCCGAGTATCCAACATATTTTCAACTTGATTCTCAAATTTCCTTTCAGGAAGCTTTGGCAAATGATATGTCGGGAAATCATTCTTAAAAGCTTTCATTGCCTCTCGAAATTCTTCTTGACCTCGCAGAGAAGGAATCAACTTACTAGAGCAACAATCCATTTTTGGATCTTTTATGGCCTCATAAAATTCTTGTTCCAGTTTTCCTTCTATGAGAACTAACCCATCATGATGTCCCCGAATTGCTTCAATAACAGGTTCATACTTTCTCCACACTGAGCTAGTATGATCTTTTTGCGTCAATCCTCTTATCAAATACAATAATGCCGCACTAGAGAAAGCATGATCTACTCCCTTGTTGACTCCTGAAAGCACACCTTGAAAACGTTCCCCATATTTTCCTGTGTCATGAAAAAGTCCTGCAACTTTTGCTTCCTCTGGTCTTCTAATCTCCATCCCAAATTTGTACGCCAAATCTGCAACTTTTGAAAGATGTTCTTTATTTGTTATCATTTTCTTACTAGATTTTGCATAATATACCTTCATACGCATCTTCCTTCATTTTTTTCATTTTGTTCAGTATTCTTTTATCCCATAGCATCTTTTGTTTTATTTTATCACCGTTTATAACTATTGTCAACAATTGTTTATTTTAGAAAACAGCACCAAAAAAGAGCATATGCCACATCTCTATAGCATATGCCCCTTACCTTTTTACAGCACCCCTTGGCACTTCCAAAGCATAATCAAAAAGCGAATCGACGCTATTAACTGGAAAATAGCCACTACAATAAGTGCCAATGATCCAATTGCTGCGACGATAAATCCTAATATCGGAATAATTGAAAATACAAATATAGCTGCACTGATCGCCAGTGAAATTACCATGCAGGTAACATACCAATTGCATACGCTGTGGCAATAATCTGCTACCTCATAAGATACTATACTTACACATTCCTCTGTTGCAGTGCAAATGTAGTAGGTTGCACCCAATGTTACAAGGCCATGGAGAATTGACATCGCTGTTCCCCATAATCCATCTCCACCGGTGAAGAGCCCAAGCACAATTCCGGCAATTGTAAACCAAAATGCATTGTTATAATTTTCACTCTGTTTTCTTAAATTCACAATCGCAATCAATTCCATGATTCCGCCAACAAGAGCTGCGATTACTCCCAGAATTGGAATTACTGCAAATAATGCCACAATGTTTCCCCAGAACATTAATCCCAGTCCTGACTTTACCTTTTGTCTATCCATTCTTCTTCCTCCTCAAGTGTTTTGTAGCCATTCTGCTAATTACTGCTTTTTCACCCCTGCGGATAACACTCCTTACAGCACTGTGCCGCAAACTGAATATCACTGTGCGGTGTCTTAACTCCATTCTCCTCCTGGTAACTCTCATGTCCCAATCCAAGAATGGTAATCATATCACCCTCCTGTGCATGTTCAATCGCATAACGAATTGCTTCCTTGCGGTTTGGAATGACCAAATACGAAACAGGTTCTGCCTTTTCTTTCTGTGCCTTATCGATACCAATCTTGATATCAGCAAAAATCTGATCAAATGTCTCATAGCGGTTGTGACCAGCAGTAACAATACTCAAATCAGCTAACAGTGCACTCGCCTCTCCCATCTCGTAGCGGCGATACTTGGAACGGTTTCCGTCAGCACCAAATACGCAGACAATACGCTTTGGATGATATTCACGAAGTGCTTCAAGATGATTTCTTGTGCTGTAACCATTATGGGCAAAATCGACACAGACTGCAAAATGACCATTATTGAACACAATATCAAAACGGCCGCGAATCCTTAAATGAGTTAATCCTTTATTGATGATATCAGTGGAAATTCCCATATCATGTGCAATGGCAACTGCTGCTGCCGCATTGTACATATTGAAATCGCCCGGCAGGTTGACCCGAATGTCTGCATCCAACGCACCACTCATCGTAAACTCGATTCCTGGTGCCTCAAGCACACCATTTTGGCTCTTCTTTAAATTGCCAATGCGATAATCGGCCTTTTCGCCTTCTCCATAATAGAATACCTGCTTTGTGTGACCATCAGAACCATCGCTTAAGGTTACATACTTCATAAAAGCATCCAGATGACGATCATCACAGTTTACATAAGCACGGCGGCTCTGGTTTAACAACATCGCCTTGCAATATAGATATTCCTCGAAATCCTTGTGCTCATTCGGTCCGATGTGATCACCTGTCTCAATGTTTGTCCATACTGCGTAAGCAAAGTCTACTGTTGCCACTCGTTTTTGTTTCATGCCCTGAGAAGAAACCTCTAAAACAACATGCGTGCAGCCAGCCTTTACCATCATTGCCAGATACATCTGCAATTCCATCGGATCAGGTGTCGTATTATTTAATTCATAGCAGTCATAGCCTGGTGTCTCATTACACGGTGCACAGCTATATTTATCGGATCCCCATACAGCATGATCGCATCCTGCAGGCATTATGGCACCGTTTGTACCTATTGTTCCAGTAAGATAACCAGCTGCACGCAAAATATCAGCCATCATATGAGTGCATGTTGTCTTGCCCTTTGATCCTGTAATTCCGATACAAACCACCTTTTCAGATGGATATCCATAAAAGGCTGCTGCAAGTGCTGCAACTATATCTCTTGTAGATGCGACCTGCACAACTGCTGTTTTGCAGCCATCTTCTAACTCAACTGGCTTTTCAACAACAAGAAGTGCTGCCTTTTTTGCCAATTCCTTTGCCATCGTATGTGTATCAAAACGTGCGCCTGAGATACAGATAAAGGCATCCCCTTCCTGAATCATACGGTTATCATGACAAATGCCCGTCACTTCATCTGAAAGATTGCCCTGCAATACCATATAGTCAATGCGCTGCAGTAATTCACTGATTTTCATAATCTTTACTCTAAGCCTCTCATATCCTCTATATTGTCTGTCAGCAACAATCCAAATCCGTGTTTCTTTCATATAAGTTTGAATAAATACTGACTTTTTTAATTAGTATTAGAAAAGAGGCATCTTCTTTTTTAGAAGATACCTCTTAAACTATACTATCAATCAATAAAAATTGCAAGTGATATTCATGAACTGTAACAAAGACCCTTTTATGCCTTCTTAGGTGTATGAACAACTTCTGCCTTCAAACCACCATCACCGACATCAATTTCAATAACATCCTGTGCGTGAACTTCTCCAGAAAGAATGATTCTTGCTGCAAGTGTCTCAACATTCTTCTGCAGGTAACGCTTCAGCGGTCTTGCACCATATACTGGATCATAGCCATGCTCAACAATATACTGCTCTGCATCCTTTGTCAGAGAAATCGACAGCTCACGATCTTCAAGACGATTATTGACATCTGCTACCATTAGATGAATGATATTGCCAATATTGTCCTTTGTTAATGGCTTAAAGAGGATTATCTCATCAAGACGATTCAAAAACTCTGGACGGAAATGACCGCGAAGATCATTCATAACAGCTGACTCTGCCTCTGATCTGATATTGCCCTGCTCATCAATGCCATCAAGCAAATATGAGGATCCAATATTAGATGTCATGATCAAAATCGTATTCTTAAAGTCTACGGTACGACCCTGAGAATCAGTGATTCGACCATCGTCAAGTACCTGAAGTAAGATGTTAAATACATCAGGATGAGCCTTTTCTACTTCATCAAATAAAACAACACTGTATGGTTTACGACGTACTGCCTCTGTCAGCTGACCGCCTTCATCGTATCCAACATATCCCGGAGGCGCTCCGATCAGACGAGATACAGAATGCTTCTCCATGTACTCCGACATATCAATACGAACCATGTTGTTTTCATCATCGAACAGATTCTGAGCAAGCGCCTTTGCAAGCTCTGTCTTACCAACACCAGTTGGTCCAAGGAAAAGGAACGAACCAATCGGCTTTGAAGGATCCTTAATTCCTGCCTTAGAACGAAGAATCGCCTCTGTTACCTTCTCAACAGCCTCATCCTGACCAACGACTCTCTTATGAAGCTCATCAGCCAGATGAAGTGTCTTCTCGCGCTCACCCTCTGTAAGTCTGGCAACAGGAATACCTGTCCATTTTGAAATAATTTTACAGATTTCATCATCTGTAACAGCCTCATGAACAAGAGAAAGATCCTTTGACTTTACAGATTCTTCCTCTGCTGCCAGCTGTTTTTCAAGCTGTGGCAGCTTGCCATACTGTAACTCAGCTGCCTTGTTAAGATCATACTTCTGCTGTGCCTGAGCAATCTGCTGATGAACTTGCTCTATTTCCTCACGCAGCTTGCTTAAGTGATCTACTGACTTTTTCTCATTGTCCCACTGTGCCTTCATGCCTGCAAACTCTTCACGCAGACTTGAAAGCTCCTGCTTGAGTGTCTCAAGACGCTCCTGTGATCAGTTTCCTTCTTTAATGCAGCCTCCTCAATTTCAAGCTGCATAATCTTACGACTTAGCTCATCCATTTCAGCCGGCATGGAATCCATCTCGGTCTTTACAAGCGCACATGCCTCATCGACAAGATCAATTGCCTTATCTGGAAGGAAACGATCTGAGATATAACGATTAGAGAGTGTTGCTGCTGTTACAAGCGCAGCATCGGTAATCTTTACACCATGATAAACCTCATAACGATCCTTCAGACCTCTCAGGATGGAAATGGTATCTTCTACCGTTGGCTCATCAACTAAAACTGGCTGAAAACGACGCTCTAGTGCCGGATCCTTTTCAATATATTTGCGATACTCATCAAGTGTTGTCGCACCAATACAATGAAGCTCACCTCTTGCAAGCATCGGCTTTAACATGTTGCCGGCATCCATTGCGCCATCAGTTTTACCTGCACCAACAATCAAATGAAGCTCATCGATGAAGAGGATAATCTTACCTTCGCTCTTTTTAACTTCATCTAGAACAGCTTTCAGACGCTCCTCAAATTCACCACGATACTTTGCACCAGCTACCAGTGCACCCATATCAAGTGAAAAGATCTTTTTATCCTTCAAACCTTCTGGAACATCACCGCGGACAATACGCTGTGCAAGACCCTCTACAACTGCAGTCTTACCAACACCAGGCTCACCGATTAAAACAGGGTTATTCTTTGTTTTACGCGAAAGAATACGTACAACATTTCTAATCTCGCTGTCTCGTCCGATTACTGGATCCAGCTTATGATCTCTTGCCTTATCAACAAGATCACTGCCATACTTGTTTAATGTATCGTAAGTGGCTTCTGGATTATCAGATGTCACTCTCTGATTTCCTCTAATAGTAGATAATACCTGAAGAAAACGTTCTCTGGTAATACCAAACTCGCGAAACAGTTCCTTTACATCATTGTTTGGATAACGAATAAGTGACAGGACAAGATGCTCAACGGAAACATATTCGTCTCCCATTGCCTTTGCTTCGTCCTCTGCGCTTACAAGTACCTTATTCAGTGCATTGCTGACATAAAGCTGTCCGTTTCCACCAGACACCTTCACCTTTTTCTCAAGTGTCTGAACTGCTCTGTTTTCAAAATATTCAAGCTGAATATCCATCTTGGTGATCAGTTTTGCAAACAAACTGTCCTCTTGATGTAACAGCGCAACGATCAGATGCTCCTGATCAATTTCCTGGTTTCCATATTGATACGCAAGCTTTTCACAATCCTGAACTGCCTGCATTGATTTCTGTGTAAATTTATTAATATTCATAGCCCCTCCTTATCTGCCACTGCACGACATCACTTGGTATATTTTGTCTATGATGTCTTGAGAACAATCGCTTAGTGGCTGCGAGTTATGTATGTTTCATTTGTTCTATAAAGAGTATAACATAATTTTTAAATCTGTCAAGCACTTTTTTATTTTTTTTGCAAAAAAATTCGCCCTATCAAGAAGATAAGACGAATTTTGCTTTTATTTAATTTCCATAAATTGTTTGATGCAGACGATTGATTGTTGCCTCAAAATCTGGAACAAGCTCCTCACCTAAATTTGAATACAGACCATCATATGGTATACGATCCGTCTGAATATCATAATTTATATAGGAAGGTGCGTTAGCAATCAAGTTTGTCAATGTTGCCGCATCAATATTGTGAGTAATAAGCGGAAGCATATTATTTACAACAGCGAGCAAAGTTGTTGCATCCAGAGATCTTGCTTTTTGCATCAGCTGTACAAGAATCTCTCTCTGTCTTGAAGTACGGCCATAATCGGAATGCTCATTTCCACGGCTTGTATAACGGATTCTTGCAAATCCAACTGCCTGATTTCCATTCAGATGTGTAATTCCACCACCTGTAACATAGTAATCAGAAGCATTTAATCCCTGAAGTCCGCACTGTTCATCCAGATACATATTGATATAACCAGCCTCCTGTGTCGAAACTTCCAGATCAACACCACCTACAAGATCTATGATATTAGCCATCGAACTAAAATCAACTGAAGCATAATTATCAATATCAACTCGATAATTACTTTCGATTGTAGAAACAAGAAGCGGACCACCGCCAACTGCATAGGCACTGTTTAGCTTTCTTATACCAACATTTGGAATGTTAGCATACAAATCTCGCATAAAGCTTGTCATATAAATTGTCTTTGTCTGCGAATTGATGGAAGCTAAGATCATGGAATCAGAATTTCCATACCATCCATTTCTAGTATCAGAGCCAATCAGCAGGATATTATAAACATCGCCATTAGAAGCAATATCAATATTTTGACCTACATTTACTTCCTTAGCAAAAGCTGCTGCTGCCTCTGAATCCAATGTCTCCATCTCAGTAAAGCCTTCCACATCATCTTCATCTGCTGTTAGCAAACCATAATTAATGGTAACTTCACTATCATCTACATAATTCGTTTTTCCAAGATAATGCTTTAATCCAAAATAAAATACACAAAGTCCCGCAAAAACAATAATCAACAATACAAGCACCACAATTAAAAGCGGTGTCTTGGCCGACTTCTTCTTTCCCTTGGCCATACCGGGTTCTCCTCTCTGTCTTCCAGACTCTAAAGCCCATCCTATTACAGACAAACTCTTGTCCTAATTTGATTTATGGCTATTGTTTAACCACACAATCTTTAATAGTATAGCATATTTTAGACAAATTACCAGACCTTTTTTTACAAAATCTTTGCCTGAACTGACCTTTTTTGTTGGTAATTCATTCTATAATGTTGAGGTCAAAATTTCTGACCTTTTGACCCTGATATCATTCTATCAAGATATAAAATCATGATTAGGGCATTCTTTATCATAAAACTGTTCCATTACACTGCTTATCGATGCCGTAATTTTCTCATCCATACAGCCTGTGTTTACTCCGTTTTGAATAGCACGCGAAAAAGCAGCTATCTCATAGCGAAGTCCTTCTCCATCCAGTTTATAAAAATAGCGTCTGTTCTGTGTAAAGTCCTCATAACGAACTTCAAAATAATCTGTTTTCCACCACGGTGACGGTACATAAATATATCCTTTTGTCCCTGTTATGATAAGCTCACCTTCTGACTTTACACCGATTCCTGTTTTAACAGATGCTGCTGCATTTGCGTACAAAAAATTTATCTTTGAAAAAAGATCTTGATCATTTTTTGTCTGATATGTCACCATATCACATTTTTTATAATCTGTTCCCAAAATTGAAAATACCGACAATAGCCCAAATGGTCCCCATACTGCCATACTGCCAAAACCACCCTTTTGGTAACCTACAGGCGGCGGCGTCATCTGTGTACAGGTTGCTTCAACTGCCTTGATATTTCCAACCTCTCCACTCTTTGCCATAAGAACAAGACGGTTAAATGCCATAAAATATGCGGTTTTAATAGCTTCTAAGAAAACACAGCCTTTTTCTTTTGCAAGTCTTGTCAGAAAAAGTGCACCCTCTTTTTCTAGTGCCACTGGTGATTCGCAAAGAACATGTTTTTTTTGCTCTAATGCCTTTTGGCTGTACCAAGCCCGTTTATCCGGCGATGTTACCACATAGACTGCATCACTCTCATCAAGCAATTCCTGCAGCGTTTCATAAACTGTAAGGCTTCCTGCATACTTTTTTTCATGTAATAACAAACCTTCTGACAATTGTTCTTGCTTTATTGGCGGCTGAAAAATCCCCGACAGCTCTACATTTCCTACATACCTGGATTCCTGAATAAATTTTTCAACCATTGGCTCATAGCCAATAATACCAAGACGTATACCACTATTTTCCTGACGAAGCTTTGTACTGGAAATATTAGCAGTGCGCGGAAGATAAACCACCTCACAATATTCCTTCAGATAATCAAATTTGCCTTCCCAATCTGAACCAATTGCAAAAACATCAATATGATATCGACGAATATCATCTATTTTTTGACCAATGTACTCCTCTGGTATAACCTCATCTGCAAGTCCAGTATCTTTTACTGCCTGAATACGCTCCATCAGAGACTGCTGAACATTCAGTTTTCCTCTGCTGATATCAAAACTATCTGTTGTCACACCCACAATTAAATAGTCTCCCAGCGCCTTCGCACGTTTGAGCAGGTTTATATGGCCATAATGCAGCAGATCAAACGTACCATACGTAATGACTTTTCTCAAATCGTTCTCCTTGTACTCGTATTTTTCATTCAAACGTCTGCTAAATCTATATTATGCTCTTTCATCAATCTCAAAAAATGCAGTCAGGAAACGTTCCATTGCATCTTTTGAACCAACTGAAATACGCAGATATTTTTTCAGCATTTCATTGCCATATGATTTTACTAAAATCTTTTTTTCTGTCTCTAATTTCTGCGCAACCTCGGTCGCCTGATGTTTTGGTGTCACGAAAATAAAATTTCCACGGCAGTCTCTTGTCTCGTATCCATGCTTTGTGAGTTCTGCAAGAGTATATGCCTTTCCCTCTTTTTCCGTTTCTATTAGCTGCTCAATCATATCTGGATGATCTAAAATGCGTTCTGCAAACAATAGCGCAATCGCATTTGCATCAAATGTCAGCTTCGCATTTTTCACATAATGAATAATCTGAGGATTGCTGATTACAACGCCAAGACGACATGCAGCAATCGAAAACAACTTTGAAAATGTACGCAAAAGCACAACATTTTCTTCATTCAGTGCATATTTTAAGAAAGTATTTGGATAAAAATAATGATACGCTTCATCAATAATAACGATTGCACCGACTTTCTTTGTTTTTTCGATTACCTTTTCCAATTCATCTTCAGTGTAAACATTGCCGATAGGATTGTTTGGATTTAATAACACTACAATTCTAGTATTTTCTGTAATGGCATCTAAAATTTTATCAATCGAAATCGTCATATCCGGCTCATATGCAACTGGAACATGATGAAGGCCAAGAATGCTGCAGTTTACCCAATACATTTCAAAGCTTGGTGCAACTGTGACAACATCTTTTCCTTTTTCACCAAATGTCTCTAACAGATAACGTATTCCCATATCAGAACCATTTACTGCTACTACATTTTCATATGATGCGCCAATATAGGCTGCATACTTATTCAAGAAGCGATCCGGCTCTGGATATATCGAAAGAAATTCTGGTGTAATCTCTTTTAATACGCTGTCTACAAATTTCTTTGGCAGTCCCTCCGGATTTTCATTCATATCATAGCGCAGATAATCATAACGGCCCTGCTGCGGAAAAACGCGATTTGTATTTTTAATATGTTCATCTACATAATACATAATTTGAAAACCATCCTCTCATAATGTAACAATTTTTTCTCTTATTTTTATTGTACTACAGATAATCAAAACATACAATAAGAAAAATCATCATGAATCCCACCTTCTTTACATATCAGTTATTAAAAAGGTATCAGGTGTCCTTCCATGTTCAATTTTCAAAAAGGTGTCTTTCATCCATTTTCTTTCAAAACTCTTTTAATTTCTGCTGCTTTTTTGCTTCTTCTGATTACCGCTTTTACACTTCCCGCCGCCGTAATGGTAAGCACTACCCAAGGTTCACGAGAATTGCCAATTTATTGTGTTCAGACTGATCAAAAGAAAATTGCGCTTACATTTGACGCAGCCTGGGGCAATGAAGATACAGCTGATCTTTTGTCAATTCTGGCACGAAATCAAATTCATGCTACCTTTTTCTTAACAGGAAGCTGGGTAGATACCTATCCTGATGATGTCAAGGCAATTGCTGCTGCCGGGCACGATATAGGAAATCATTCACAGACACATCCAGAGATGAGCACACTTTCAAAAGAACAGATCCGCGATGAGTTAATGCAGGTACACAAAAATGTAAAGGAGCTGACTGGTCAAAATATGTGCTTTTTCAGACCACCTTACGGCGACTACAACAATCTTTTAATACAAACAGCAACAGAATGTGGATATCTTAGTATTCAGTGGGATATTGACAGCTTAGATTGGAAAGACTACGGTGTTCAATCTATCATTGATAGAACTGCATTAAATCCTGAGCTTTCAAACGGATCTATCATTTTGATGCATAATGGTGCTAAATATACAAAAGATGCACTTGAAACTGTTATTTCAACACTTCAGTCAAAGGGTTATGAATTTGTAACACTGTCTGAGCTTGTTTATAAAGATCATTTTCACATGGATCCTTCTGGCAAACAAATTCCTGATTAATTACATCTTTTTTCCACTTTTTTCAATAACTATGCTATACTGAAAACAAAATTTAAATGCTTCAGAAAAGGAGATTTTATGAGTACACTAACGAAATTAAAAGAAAACATTGAATCCGTGATCGTTGGAAAGGGAAAGGTGATCGATATGGTCATGACTTCCTTAATTGCCGGCGGTCATATTCTATTGGAGGACGTTCCTGGAACGGGCAAGACAGTTATGGCTAAGTCACTTGCCCGCTCTTTGGATGCCTCCTTTTCCCGTGTACAGTTTACACCAGATTTGCTGCCATCTGATGTAACTGGATTAAACTATTACAATCAGAAGCAGGGTGAGTTCGTATTTAAATCAGGCCCTGTTTTCTGCAATATTTTATTGGCAGACGAAATTAACCGCGCTACACCAAGAACACAATCTGCACTTTTAGAATGCATGGAGGAGCGTCAAGTTACTGTAGACGGAAAGACCAGACCCCTTCCTGCTCCTTTTATTGTTATCGCAACACAAAATCCTGTTGAGACAACTGGAACATTTCCTCTGCCTGAGGCACAGCTTGACCGTTTCTTCATGAAGCTTTCTATGGGTCTTCCATCTAAAGAAGAGGAGCTTTCTATCCTGACGCGTTTTGAACATGCCCAGCCGCTTGCTGAACTGTCTGCTGTATGCACTACTGAGGAAATTGTTGCAGCACAAAAGGATTATAAAAAAGTTTTTGTTCATCCGCTTCTGCTTGATTACATGACAGAGCTTTCACAGCAAAGCAGACGTCATCCTTATGTAGTTACTGGAGTAAGCCCACGAGGAACACTTGCACTTTTGAACGCATCAAAGGCGTATGCCTTTTTACATGAACGAAGCTTTGTCGTTCCAGAAGATATAAAGGCAGTAGCAGTCTTTGTTCTCGCACACCGACTTGTCTTAAGCCGCGGCGTTGGCAGCCAGTCAACAGGTACTGAAATTATTGAAAAGCTACTGTCTGATGTTGCCGTTCCTACTGAAAACTGGGGAAAACACGAATAAGACTGAGGATTTGCCATGAAAATACTTCTTTTATTAGCCGCAGCAGGTCTTTTATACATATTGCAGGATTGGATCTACAAAACTTTGTGGGACAAAAATCTCTCTGTTTCAATCCACTTTCAAGATAAGGCAGTCCTAGAAGGCGAACAAGCCACATTGACAGAAGTTATTGAAAACAGGAAGCTTCTCCCGCTTGCCTACCTCAACGTCAAGTTTCAGGTTAGCCGCAATCTTGTATTTCAAAATATGGAAAATACAAGCGTTTCTGATTTCAACTATAAAAACGATGTTTTTTCTGTTTTGTTTCACCAGAGAATACGAAGAACGCTTGTCTTCTCCTGTCAAAAGCGCGGATACTATGAGATTACACAATCTGATATCATCTCATCCAATCTACTTATGACAAGTGAATATATCAGCACATTGAATCAAAATACCTATTTATATGTTTATCCTAGATATCTAAATATTGATTGTCTTGACGTACCGTTTCGAAAAATGATAGGAACCATGACTAGCCGCCAATTTTTATATGAGGATCCTTTTGAGTTTCGCGGCATACGAGATTACACATCTACTGACCCGATGAATAGCGTAAACTGGACTGCCAGTGCACGAACTGGTGAGCTTATGGTTAATGTTCACGACTCTACATCTTCTCAGGAAGCCATTATTATTTTAAATCTGGAAACAGAAACTGTATGGGTATATGAACAGCTTCACGAAATCGCAATCCGGCTTGCCGCATCAATCAGCTACTACTTCCTTAATACTGGTGTTCCCACCAGAATGATATGCAATGGAAGTGACTGTATTACTGATCAAGTTGCCGTAATTCCTACTGGAAGTGGTCTTCGTCATGTTAATGCTATTGCTGAGGTTCTTGCAAGAATCGATCTTACACGAACAGTTGTATCCTGTACAGACCAACTGCATGAACTCACAAATAAAATGGCAAACTCGACTTCTGCTCCGCTTTATATCATGATCTCTAACTCAATGAGCAATTCCCTGCAGGATGCATTTGAACAGCTGATCAAAACTGGCAGCAGCGCTATGTGGATTGCACCTCTCTACGAGGACATGGAGCTTCGCGTACGGAAAATACCAAATATGGACATTATACGATGGGAGGTAAACAAATATGAGAATTAAGCTTCAGGCTCTGACAGAGCATATCCATGGATTTTTGTTAATTCTTGGAATTACTGCATTTCTCTCCTGTCTTATTTTTCCTTCTCATTATTTATTCTACTTTTTTCACAGTTTTCTTTTGCTGATTCCATTTGCAGTTACTGCTTATGGCCAGGAAAAAATCAAACATTTTGTCAGCTATTTCATTATTGGTATTGCATGTGCCATTTTGCTGTTTTTTATTGGAAGCAACTTTTGGGAGAAACTGTACTTTTTGATTCTTTCAGTAGCTATCATGCTAATCCGTATTCCTTCCCGTCTTCAAAAAACAGACGACTATGAAATTGTGGATGAAAACGTAATTGAATCAGGTGGTCTTTTTGATTCGCCAAGTGCCGGCTTTTTAGGGTATTTTGTTCTTCTCTTTTTTATCGCCTTGCTGCTAAAACGAAATGATCTTCAAACAATACTCTACTGGATTACATTTGCCTGGCTGACTGATTTTCTTATATACACGAATTTAAAAAGCCTTAATCGCTATCTTTACAGTAGACGCAATATAGCAAACCTTCCCGGCAAGCAGATTATTTCTACAAACCGTGCACTCATGATTGCCTTTTCAATACTGGCTCTTGTGGTCATGCTTGTTGTTCCACTTCTTCCACTAGATCATATTGTTTATTCCATCGGCATCGCTATACGTGATTTTTTGCGATGGATTTTCTCTCATTTCTCCAGTGAAGAACAGACAGTCGTAGAAACAGCAGCTGAGTCACTTGCCACCTCTGGGCAATCTGCTATGTTTGGCGATGTTAAACCTACACCTGCCTGGCTTAAAATGCTTTATGATATTTTATTTGCTGCCATTTTATTTGTTGTCAGTGCAGGTGCGCTTGTAGGAATTGGCTATACAATACTGATGCTTGTACATCGTTTCTACAAGCCATCTGCAGTAACTGGCGATATACAGGAATTTATTAATGAAGAAACAGAATCTACTTTTCTTCAGGATTCTGAAAAAAAGGAACGTGATTCTCTTTTTTCTATGCTGTTTAATCCGAATACCACGATTCGAAAGAAATTTAAAAAGCAGATTCAGCAGGGAAGCCATTTAAACAAAAAGGCTGGCAATTCCATTCCTGTATCACTGACTCCTCTGGAGCTTGAACAGTATGCAAAACTACCAGATGATGAGCGCACACATCTTCTGCATGCCCTTTATGAAAAAGCGCGATATTCAAAAGACGGATGCACAAAAGAAGATGTTGCTTCATTTAAGAAATCATAACACTATAGTGAAAAGCATAGATAAAACGTCAGGAGCTATTGTATTTCCATTGCTTCCTGACGTTTTATATTGCTAATATTTTATTGTTGCTCCAGATTACATACCAATACACTCTTTAATGTATGAAAGAAATGTTTTTACAATAATAACAAACCAATTCAATTCAATCTGCTGTTTATCTGATTGCACTGGTAGTGTTGCATCTGCCTCTGATGGCATTTCTGATTGTAGTGGCATTTTTACTTCTGGTTCCGACTGTGCCGTAAAAACTGTCGGCTGTGCATGATCCTCTTCAATCATAATTGCCTTCTCTTCCAATATCGCTGCTGCCTTCTGATTATCTACATCTGGTTCTACAAGAACAGATGCATATGTCTTTCCACTATCGTTATTCAAATCATGGCTCCAATTCAACACACCATTTTCTACATAATAACACTCTCCATTATACTGACATGGACCAGTATAATTCCAGTTTACCTGACCATTCTTAATGTAATACCATACTTTGCTGTGGAAACACAATCCGGTGTAAGACCAATCTAATAAACCATTTTTTATATAATACCAAGCACCATCATGTAAGCACAATCCAGTATATAACCAGTCAACAACACCTGCTCTCACATAGTACCAACTGCCCTCGTAATAGGTCAATCCTGTATAATTCCAGTTCACCTCTGCTCGCTCTACATAATACCAGCTTCCACTATTGCTTACAAGTCCTATATAATTTTCCTCTAACGCTCCATTCTGATAATACTTCCATTTTCCATCACGAAGAAGCAAACCTGTATAGCCATTTTGTGTATTCTGGTCAAGTGGCACATACGTTCCTTCAAGTGCAAAATCTCCATCCGCATCATATACATAAACATGTGTAATATAGGTTCCATACTCATTTTTATGATCTGACGTACGGATATAACATGTTGCAGTATTCTGTGAAACACTTGCCTGATGCCAAACTAAATCATCCTGACCATTTGCCTCTGTCCATGTCGGCATCAGCACTTTCGATATTCCTCTTGAAGCCTCGATCTGAGCTGTTACACGATATCCAGTACTGCTCACTTCTGATACTGTAATCTTAACAATTTTTGGCATTTTAGAAGGTGTATTCGTAATAACACGATACATACTAAACTGTCCAGCGTAATCCCATATATACACATCATTAATATATGGGCCTCCCTTTTTATCTTTTGCCGGAAGATCAATGTATCCTGACTTTGTTGATGGATTATAATTTATATCTCTCCAAACAAGATCATCCTGACCATTCTCTGCTGTCCATGTTGCAACGCGAATCGCATTTACACCAAAAAGTGTACTATACTGGAACGAAATTCGATAATTATCGGAATTTGTCTGTGTACATGAAGCTGTAATTTGCGGTTTTCCGCTTTCTCGCTCCAAATCCTCTGGAATCTGAACATCAAGTGTTCGCGTTACGCAATTTCCTGCTTTATCATACAAATAAATAACAGAATGATACGTTCCACTTTTATTTTGATGAGCAGATGTCATTACATATGCCATTACACTTGATCCATTGACCGTCATATTCGTTGTCACTGCAGCGCCTAAGCCAAGTTTGTCTGTCCATGTTTTCATCTCTGCCTTTGACACACCAAGCGGACAATCAAAATTTGCATTCACCTGATATCCCAAAGCACTAACTTCCGTTACAGATGCTGATGTAATCTTAGGAACTGGCGTAGGAACAGATGCTGTTAATGCATACAGCTTTTTTGTTCCCCTATTATCAGTAACATACGCATGACAATTGTATTCACCTCTATAATTTCCATGATTTGAAATATTTACGCGAACACTTGCCCGTCCATTTACAAACTGAAGCGGATACCATACAAGATTCTTTGCCTGTCCTGCGGTACTGCTCCATACTGCTACAGAAGAATTTCCAGAAAGACCATAATCACTGGCTGCTTCTACTGTAAGTGTAAATCCATTATAAGAAATATCTGTTGTATAAACATTGTAAATAGCAAGTGCCTCTGCTGCACCCTTCACAGTAACACTAACTAGCACTGGCTTTGAAGCTACATTGTCCGTATCATATGCCACAATTCGAACACCATATGCACCTGTTCTCCATCCAAACTCAGAAATTGAGAAACTGCACTGAGAATATCCACCAGAAATGCTTCCCTGCTTTGTAACTGTTTTCTCTGTGCTAAATGCAATATTCCATGCACTATATTCTACTCTTGCAACCGGCTTTGTTCCGCTCATCTTGCAGTATGCTGTAAATGCATCTTGAGTTACTCCTGTGTATCCCGATTCTGTAATTGTAAGTGACGGTGCTGATGTTGTACTTATACTACTGCTTTGGCATACATTCTGAATTGTAAAGCTTCCATTCTGCCATTTTTCAGTTCCATCCTGCTGCACCCAAATCTGAATCTTAGAAACATTGCTTTTTCCCTTCCAGTTTCCAAGATCAGCATATATCATCTGATTTACATTCTTTTTCAGTGCAAGCTCCGTTTCAAGTGTGTCCTGACCGCTTGTAAAACGCATGCGCACTCTCAAATTTTGATTATCTCCAGCCGTTCCTGAAATATTAAAACAAAAATAACGCTGTGAAGAAAAATCAACATTTCCTGTTCGTGCAATTCCTGCATATGTGAATGGACTGTTTGCTCCTGCATTTACGGCAATCTTCTGGCTATCTGCACTGCAGGAAGTTAATCCATACTCACCATACCAGCCATTCATAAGAGTCGTTCCAACATTACATGACGCGGCATATCCGCCGGTACCTAAATCTGCACTCCTGTTTTTTGACGCCATTACAGAACCATATACAGATGAAAATGACGGCAATCCAACAAGCGATGCAAGTGAATCTGTATACGCAAATGATTGATCTGTATCAATGTATTTCCACACAGTCCACGCAGGCTTCTTTGCAAATGTACACCATGCCTTATTTTCATCATTATACCAAAGGCCCTGATGTATTCCCGCATCTGCCTCCGGCTTCGCATCTACTTCTCTCATTGCAATAAATGCATCAATATAAGGGTTAGCTTCAGTCACATAATACGCATAAGCAAGTGCCGCTGCCTGCTTCCACTCTACATTTCCCTGGTTAAACGAATGTGATGTATATCCCTGCTCAGACAATATCACATGCTTTACGGAGCCATCTGGATTTCGCAATCCATTTTTACACAGATATCCAGTTAAAACTGAAATATTCTCCATTGAAATAAAAATCGCATTTTCATTAAAGGTTGCATTATCATTCCACCACTCTGCCTCCGTAAGCGGATTTCCATAGGGATGGAAGGCTACTCCCCACTCAATATCTCCCTCTGCCTTCATATAGGTGTTTACATAGTCAATTAGCTCTTTTCCATCATAACGTGTTCCTCCAGACACACCATGCCAATACATGTCTAACGACATAAAAACTCGCGCATGTGCACAGCTACTTTTCACTGCCTGACTTGTAATTCTCATCATATTGGTATAAATGTATGCATAATCCGGCGCAGACTGGTGACCTGTGTAATTCCACGAAGTATCTGCATTAACTTCATTTCCAACTGTCCAGCTTGCAATATGTCCATATGCATGATCACTTCTGCCATATCGTTCACCAAGAAAATGAATTGCTGCTGAAATACATTCAATTCCTTCCTTTGAGACAACGTTCCATCCATGATATGCACCAATTGATGCATTTGCACCAGGATAGCCAAAGCTATGTGGATTTTGATCTGGCTGCCATAATAAAATCGCATTCACAATAATATTATTTCGGTCGTACATAAGAAGTGTTTGATCTAACTTAGCAATACAATTTGACGAATACTGATATGTTTTCCCATTATATGTATAGGAATATCCGCTGCCATTAATTAGCTCATTCATTATAATATTTACATTTGTATAACTAAGGCCTAATTCTTCAATATCTGTTCCAAAAACAGTATCTGTGAGGAGCCCTTTTTTGCTTCTTGCCTGCGGATATGATGACTGATTTTCTGCCAATGCTTCTGGATTTGTAATAAAGCATCCATCACTCAATGCCTGGTACGTACCATTCCTAAATTTCATTCCAACAAAAAATTTAGAATACAACTTTGACTGTGCTGTATTATTATTCAGCGGAACAGAAAATTCAAACGTATCTTCTTTTTTCACATCTGCAATCGGACTGCCTGTAATGTCTTTTTGATACATCGGCTCCTCAAACAGATACAATTTCTCATCTGCTGTCTTAAACTTATGGTTAAGCTTTCCCTTGACAATGACTTGACTTCCCTCTATCCGACATGATAAAATTTGAATAATCTGAGTCACATCTCCAAGATCTAGAAAATCAATTCCATATTCAAACTCGGTAGTTTCCTCTTCTATTTCCTCAGTTGACTCCTCTTCTGTCATTTCTTCCGATGATACTTCCTCAGAAGATTCTTCTGCAAATATATTTTCTCCAGATGATTCTTCAGGAGATTCTTCTACTGTCGTTTCAATAGCTGTTTCAGTTATTGTTTCACTTACATCTTCTCCTACTGTTGTTTCTTCATGTTCAGAAGCTGTTTCTATCGTTGACTCAGTCTCTAACGATGTACTTTCCGGTTGTGTACTCTCTGGCTGTATGCTTTCCGACTGTGGACTTTCTGTTATTGCTGCTGAAGTTTCTAGCTGTGGACTAGTCTCAGTCTGCACTTCGATTTTCTCTTGCGTCTGATTCTCTTCCTGATACAAGCTAATGTCGGTTGTGCTCATTTCTTCTGCTGCTGGTATTGTTTTTACTCCAGCAAAGCTTCCCACTACAGAAAGTGAAACAGCCATAAGAAGTGCACTTATTCTTGTTTTTAACTGCTGCCTTCTCATTTATTTCTCCCATTTTTTAAAAGAATAGGCAGGTTACTACCTGCCCATTCAATTATACTAGTTTTATTCTGTTATGTGTAGACAAATTTTGCTGTCTGCAATACCAATTTTGCTGTTTTGAGGTTCATCACAGCAAACTTCCCAGCGAATAACATTAATATTCTCCAAGATACCTTGATGGTTAGAATGTTCTACTGTTTTGATTTTAAATTCACCCTTGCGTCCCTCTGCATGTAAAATAACACAATGCTTTTCTCCATGAATTACGACACTATCATTTTCAACACTTACAGGCAGTCTGGTAACAAGATTTTCATGAACTTCAACACCCGGTCTGCACTGAATATAATCACATACAGTAAGTTTTCCCGTATTTTCATCTAGCCAAATCTCACGGTATACCTTCTGTGCTTCAATTCCATATGCCTTTGCAAATGAAATCAAAATATTACGATCTTTCGTTAATTCAAATCTGTCGGCACAGTATTCCTTTCCTGCCTTTTGATCAACATCTCCAATGATCGGAATATTGTGGCTCTCGCCTCTATTACAGAAAACCTCATAACGTTTTTCAGAAAAATAATCCTTTGTGTATTCTCCTGCGCCCAAATCATCCAGAAAAGCTTCTCCGTCTACCAGGTAATGAAAACTTCCAACATCATTATGATTATGTGGTTCACCATTATTTCCACCCTTTGCAATAACAGCAGTTTGTTTTGCACCTCTTAAAATACACCACTGCGCATCCTGTAAAACACAAGCACCGCTTTGTTCTAACGGCTTTGGTTCTTCTGCCTTTTTATTCTGTACATCGTCTAAATAGCGATGCGTCCAATACCAGCTCCAGTAAATGCCAATCCATCTCCAACAGCTGTCTCCATCAAGCTTTTGCGCATATAATGTATCTGGAAAACGAATATCACTGTACTGATCTGCCAAGCAGCAGGTAAGTCCCATTGGATATGTTCCTCTTGAATCACCATCAGAAAAGCTAATAGTACGACCTCCGGCAAAATAACACTTCTGTTGAAAATGAGCTATCGCATTTACCTTTTCAGATGCCATAAGATCCTTTGATGGATCGTATTCTCTTTGTGCTAATGCAAATAATGTAAAATACGTAAAACCATATACCCAATAACCAAGGCCCTCCTGACATGCACCATCCATGCCAAAGCCTTCTAAATAATAATTTTCCAGTGCATAATTAAGTCGTTCTAACAGTTTTTTCTTTTCTGTTCCTTCCTTCATAAGAAGAAGAGCTGCACTTCCCACATTACCACAACAAACAGCATTCCAGTTATTCGTTGTCTGTTCCCAGCTTGCATATGGCACCTTCGACTCTATAAATGGCTTAAGAATACGAGCCTTCACTTCGTTTTGCGCAAGCGCAATCACATCTTCTGAAAGCTCATCCTTTAAAAGAGTTATAATATGTGCAAGTGTCTGACCTGTTTCACTTGCAAAAAGATCGATTACACCTCTCCAATTAGGATTTTCCTTTCTTCTCACGTGTGCCGGAAGTGCCCAACACTCCTCTGCACAAATTTCTCGTATTACTTCTTCTAACTTTTGAATATCTTCTTTTTCATGCCATATCACACTTGCAAGACCAAGTACTGATAAAAACTTTCTTCTTCCAAAGTATACAGCCTCATAGCGTATACGGTTTCCATTTGTTTCAAATTCGCTAAAAAGTTCCTCTGTCGGCTGTGGCATGCACTCATTTCTTAACTGATCTGCCAGTTTTCGAACTTCCTTTTCATATTGTGCCACATATTCCTTTATCTGATTCTGCATCTCCATATTGATTTTCTCCTTTCATCCCTTTCGTCTGATGCATAATAATTTTTCTTTTTAACAGATTTTTCGCCATTTTTACTGAAATATCTATTGACATTATACATCTTTTTCTCGAATCTGTACAGTATTTTTTTACTAGAATTCAGGTTACAGTTCACATTACGCGTGAATTATAACGACTTCAGAAAATCTGCGTCTGAAAATTTCTAAAAACGCCATACAAATCAAGCGTTCCAAATCCCCATTCCCTATTAGGATATGTTCTCGATGAATCCCTTTTTGCACCTCTTATAAAATACGTCTTTACGTCTGTACTGCTAAAATAGCGAATCCCACTTTCTCTTGTCCACTGACAAAATAATGCCGCTGCACCCGCCATATGTGCTGCTGCGACACTTGAACCACTTCTTTGCACACGACGAAGTTCATTTCCCACACCTGATAATGACGATGTAAAGCCTTCAATTCCAACGCCAGGCGCCGCCAAATCCGGACAAATCCTTCCATCTGTAGTATAGCCACGCCCTGAATACAAGTAAACACTATTATTTTGATAATTGTAATTGCTGACTGAAATCACATTTGCTGCATCAGACGGCGAAGTAAGCGTTATAAATTCTGAAGGACGAAGGAATACAGTATCCTGCCTCAAAAATGATTCTATCGGAAGCCACATATGATAATGACCTGTTATAAAAAGATCATTATATACACGTACTGTCCAGACACCTGGTGTAATATTGATAAAACGAAGCAGTGCAAGAAACTCACCTGTTCCCGTAACAGAGAGTCTGTAAGAAACCTCTACTCTTGTCTGTGCCAATGCAAAATTTAAAATTTCAATGCGCCCTGGCCTCACATATATTCTTGGAATTACTTCTCCATTCGGAGAACGTATCGCAATTGAATATGTTTCTGGTGCACTTGCCCACAATTCAAGAAAGAAGCCATTCTCTCCCTCTGCCACACGGATCTCTACATCCTCATATCCGCTTTCTGATGAAATTTGTCCTTCAAAATGATGACCTCTTGATGTCTCATTTCCTGTTCCTGCCACAATTGTGATGCCAACTGAACTTCCAAGCTCTTCAAGCATTCTTGCAAGCGGCAAGCCGCCTCGATGTGATCCAGCATTCGTTCCCAGTCCCAGACAAATCACAAGTGGCTGTTGACGCTTCTTTGCCAGCGATACAAGATAAAGAACACCTGCCATAATATCATTTTCCTGATAGGCCACCGCATCCTCTTTAATCTGATAATAAGCTCGCAAACGATTCTTAGCAGGCTTTAACTTTACCATTGCAATATCTGCTTTTGGCGCTGCACCAGTAAAGCTTCCATCTGGCAGCTCATTTCCTGCCGCTATAGAAGCCAAAAAAGTTCCATGCCCATTTTCATCCCTTGACGAAATTCCTTCATAAGCATCTGCCATTTTTACTGCTGCGTTTAACTGCTCATGCGTAAATTCGCTTCCATATAAAAATCCTTCCGGCGTTCTTGTAATGTTCTCTGGCGTCTCTGGAAGCTCTGGCTGCGCAGGCAGTCTGATTGGGCTTCCGGCCGGTATTGTCTGATCCCAAATTGCTGTTACTCTAGTTGTTCCATCTTGTTTTAGAAAAATGGAACCTGCATAATCAATTCCCGTATCCACAAATCCAATCAAAACACCACTTCCATCAAGCTTAAGATATGGATTTTCCCTTACCTGCAAAATACCAGATGATTCCATACTTCCTGTATCCTGCAAACCAAACAGCTTTGGAATGTTATAATAGCCATAGACAGTTCCATCTTCATATCCATCCGAAAGCTTCAGGTAAAGAGATGCAAACCTAGCACCTAATGGCTGTTTGCAATCAAGCGTATACTTTGACTCAATAAGACTTCGATTCCCAATAAAATCAATATATTCCTCTGAATAAATCTGATCCTGACAGTTCAAAAAAGACTCCCTAAAACAAATCTCGTCATACTAGCATATGTACGTTATGATTGTTTTAGAAAGTCTTTTTATTATTTTGTTAAATCATGTACCACTTAATCTCATTCGGCGCCATTTCCAACTCAAAGCTGCTTTTGTCACCGCGGTAAACAGTAGTCTTCTGTGGCTCATAAGTATTATTCACCACGCAGAATTTTCCATTCTTTACATAAGCATGGACTTCTACATTAAAGTTTGTGCTAAACCACTGATTTAAAACAGCCTCACCATGCGCACTCCACAAAATGCTTCGATATAAGATACGGCTGTTCTCAAAATTATATGGCAGACCGCTAATATATACGCTTCGACCCTTACCAAACTCATTTACAGCCATCTGCACTTCCTTTTCACGCTGTACAAGAATTTCTGTACCGGCATATGCGTACATACTCTTCTTTCCCTCTCCAAAGTCTACCGGCTTTGTTGTATCGGCAAGAATGAAATGATCCTGATGTTCTTCCCAGTTATACTTATCGTAATTCAAAGTAAATCCTGTCTCTTTCTCAACACCAATCAAATCCGCCAGCTGTAAGAAATGACCCTGGAATTGATGACCAGATGGTTCACCAACACCAATAAATCCACCTCCATTGTAAACAAATTCACGAATTGCAGATGAGATTTTGGGATTTTCCCAAATACTTCCACCAGTATGAGCTGTGTCACCATCTCCAACATTGATAATAACATCAATATCCTTTAATATATGCGGATTTTGAAGAATATCATCAAATGAAATGAAGCAAACATCAAATGGTGCTCCGCTAAGTGCCTCAATAATTCCAGCATAGCTATAATTTTGCTTCTGATACAGCGCATGATGTACCATATGACATCCCCAGCTGCGAATCTTGCCCCAGCTATTGAGCACTGCCACCTTTTTCACACAATATGGTGTCGTTCCCTTTGCATTTTCATATAACTCACGAAACTCATTACATACATCCTCAACATACTGTAAAAATTCAGGGAAATCGAGTGTCAGTTTTAAGTAGCCGCCATATCCGATGCGATCAATCGGTTTTCTTAAAATCGCACGCCTTGCTGTAATCCAGTTTTCCTTTGCTTCCTTCACTGGATCTCCATTCTCATGGAATGTATCTGGGAAGAAGTAAGGCAGGAAACGGCCTTCTGTATATTTTACGCCCTTAATATCAGAAATCAGACGCAATGTACTTCCATTTCCAACGCTTCCTACAACTGCATCGAGTCCAATTGTAGCAAACTCTTCCATAAACGGTTCTGTTCCAATCCAATGATCGCCTAAAAACATCATGGCTTCTTTACCGCACTCGTGAGTAATATCTACCATTTCCTTTGCCAGCTTTGCGACTTCTCTGCGCTGGAATGCCTGGAAATCTTTAAATTCCTTGCTCGGAACGCGATACTGGTTATTATAATAGCCCTGATCGATTATATACTCCGGACGGAATGGATAACCCACCTCTTTTTCAAACTGCTCTAAAATATAAGGACTGACTGATGCAGAATAACCATACCAATCCACATATTTTTCTCTCTTTAACTCGTCAAACATAAGAGTAAACTGATGGAAAAATGTTGTATAACGAATAACATTCACATATGGATGTTCTTCACAATACTTGCGAAGACGCTCTAATGAATACTTATGTGTCTTTGGCTGGCGCACATCAAAAGTAATCTGATGCTCAAAATCCTTCCATTCATTTGTTACTGCATTATACATATGAACTGGGTCCCAGATAATATATGCTAAAAAGCTAACCGTATATTCATGGAATGGCACAGCGTCGCAGATCACCACACAGCCAGTCTCTTCCTGATAATTCCAATTCGTTGTCGGCACGATCTCACCTGTTGAACGATCAATAACTTCCCACCATCTTTTGATATCATCTCTTGTATTGACCTTCATTAGTTCATCTGATATTCCCTTCATAAGCGGGATGGAAAGTTCTTTGTCAACCGCTGTATAAAAGGCTGTCATCACATAGCACTGCTGCACCTCATCTGGATTTGCCTTTGCCCACTCATTATCTTTTCTTGTTGTATAATAAGTCGCATAAATTTTTGCACCCGTTTTTGTCAATTCCTCTGGAAATTCAGTTCCATCACAGTCACGTATTGCATCCGCTCCCCAGCGTTTCATTAGTTCAATTGTTTCTGGTACAACGTCTAGATTGGTCGGAATCGTAACTCTTCCCTTTGTCTGGCTCATCTTACGTTATCCTCCTATCGAAAATTTTCTCATTCTCTTTTTGTTTTACTGCTCTTATTTCAACACAATAATTTGGTTTTCTTCCTCAGTATAGTTTCCGCCGCCCATCTGATTTCTCACAAATGGAACACCTTCTCTGACATAGAAAATATTATGAGAAAGCAATGCATCAGGATTCAAGGATGGACTTATTGTTCCTCCAAGATCATCATAACTTACATTGTGACTGAAAGTATTATGAATTGCTTCATCAAGACAAAACATCACACATCCGCCTTCATTTTGTCTGCTGTAATTATATTCATATGTCGTTCCATCTCCAGAATCTGCATCATAAGCCATTCCATCCTGATTTAATCTCGTATCCGCCGCTTCATTGTAACGAAACAGCGCATCCTTACATTTCCATGGCCAAATGGCTGCCGCTACCTTTCCTGCACGATTTTTTGGACAACAATAAATACGATCATTAATTTCCTGTGCTACACAATCCGTCATATTGTGTTCCACAAGCGGACGAAGCGCATACATAGCTGTAATGCCATCTCCGCCTGCTTCCTTGACATAATTATTGCGAATCACCACATGTTCATGACCATACTTAAGGAATGCTTCTTCGTCCAATATAGCTCCCTGAAATTTATCATGTGCATATGTATATCCAACTGCAATTCCCCAGCGACTTGTCCTGTAGACAAAGCAGCTTTCTACTGTAATATCACAAAAACGAGCTGTGCCTGTAATATCTTCATTTACTGGCTTTAATGCTGTCATGTAAATGCCGCCATTATTCATATGCTTATCGTAAACATTTCCATTAACGTCATGAACATAAAGATTCTGCAGGTGAATACCACTTCTTACTCCCTTGTCCCTTGCAGTAACAGCAACTCCTGTGCGATTCATCTTATAAGGTGCACTATATGTTTCTCCAATGATGTTCTCTGCACTGTTTGTAATCTCAATATCATGAATCCAGATATATTCTGCATCGTACAGCAGCACTGCTGATGACACATATCCCTGATACACATGTGTTGGCGAATCTAATTCTGTGCCATAATCCTGATACCAGATTCCCTGTCCATTTGCTGCAATCACCGGCAATACTTCCTCATAAAATTTCTCGCCGCTCTCTGACAAATATGCACCAATCTCAATCGGAGATTCTTTTGTTCCACTGTCTTTGATCTGTAAAAACTGTCCTTCAAAAACAGATCCCCTGGCTAAAAGCACACGATCTCCTGGCTTCAGCGTCAAACGGTTAATAGCAAACAAAGTTGCAAATGCAGATGATTTGCTCAAACCATCATTTGTATCATTTCCGTCAATCTGACTGACATAATATGTTTTGAATGAGTTTGTCATATGCTTCCTCTCTCAATCTTTTCTCAATGATCTGCTCTACATCCTCAAATGGGAAATAATCTCCATGGTAACGTCCAAAAAGATCATGATTATTTTCATAAAAATTCAGTCTTTCTTCCCGTGTAAAGGATGGACAAACACCCAGCTGTTTGATTTTTTCAGATGGCTGTACAAAATCCAGGCGAAATCTTGTCAGCTCATATTGAAGATACATCGGTGGCGTATAAAAACATGGCCCATAAAACAGTTCCCCTTTTTCCTGCTTATGCCTGTTCTCTTCATTTTTTTCTTTGCGGCGCTCTTCTAACGCTTCTAAACTGTCGTCAAGAATCAGACCAAAGTTTTTTGCCAGCAAAAGCGCAGCCTTTGCCTTTTGCCAATCTTTTTCATACAGACAATACTTATTTTTCATTATTTTACTGCTCCTGCAATTCCATTTGCAAAGCTCTTCTGCAGACAAAGGAAAATAATCGCTGTCGGCAGTGTACAGATCAGTACACCTAACATCAGCATTCCGTAATCTACACTATAGCCACTCTTTAAATTTGCTACTAACATCGGCATTGTAACCTCATTTTTATCCTGAAGGATAATTGTTGGCCACAGATAATTGTTCCATGCATTCATAAATGTTACCGTCATAGCTGCACCATAGGTAGATTTCATAACAGGAATAAACATCGTAAAGAAAATCTTAATCTCGCTTAATCCCTCTAATCGTGCAGCCTCAATAATATCATGAGGGAAAGATCTTGCTGCCTGACGAAACATCATAATCAAAAATGGCGTCGAAATAGAAGGCAATGCCAGTGCAATCCAAGTATTTACAAGCTTCCATGATGCAAACAGCTTAAATAATGGAATCATAATAGCAACAAACGGAAGCATCATTGCAAGCAGAAGGATATTCATTAAAATATCCTTTCCCTTATCATGATAAATCTCAAAACCGTAACCTGCAATTGAGCAGACAAGAAGTGAGATTACCGTTATTACAATCGCATTTCTAAAAGAGTTAAACATTGCAAGACCTAAATTTTGTGTCTCAATCAATGTCCTATAATTTTCCAACAGATGAGTTCCAGGAATCAGTTTTCCTCTAACAATGTCGATGCTGGCGTTTGTCGCACCTGATATCATATAATATAGAGGAAACGCTGACAGAAAACTTGCAAGAACCAAAATCACATAGGATATTGTTGTTTTTACTTTAGTCACGTTTATCACCTACTTTCATCTGAATTGCTGACAGAATTGCCACGCTTACCAAAATAAATACCGAAATTGCTGCGGCATAATTAAATTTTGGTGTCTCTACAAAGGAAATATTATAAACATAATGTGCCAGTGTCATAGTCGATTTTCCTGGACCTCCGCCCGTCAGGTTCACTGACTCATCAAACAACTGCAATGTTCCTGATGTGGACATAATTGCAGTTAACAAAATGGTCGGCTTTAACAGTGGAATGGTGATACGTGTAAACTGCTTGAATGGACTTGCACCGTCAATGTAGCTTGCCTCATAGACTGAATAATCAATATTCTGCAATCCAGCAAGATAAAATACCATATTGTAGCCAGTCCATCGCCAAATCAATGCAATTACAATTACAAAGCGTGCTGCCCATGCATCTTGGAACCAATTTACTGGTGTCAAACCAATCGCTGCAATAACATTGTTAACAAGACCATCCTGTGCAAACAAGGATTTGAAAATCATAGAATATGATACAAGTGATGTCGCACATGGAAGGAAAATCAATGTACGGAAAATACTTTTTCCTTTAATCTTTGGATTATTCAGAAGCTGAGCAAGACAAAGTGCCAAAATTAACATAATCGGCACTTGGATCAAAAAGTAAAATACAGTATTAAACAAGCATTGTTGGAATGTTTTATCCTTCAAGATTCTCTTATAATTTGCCAATCCTGCAAAAGTGCTTGCACCACCTGTACCCTTTTTTGAAAAAGAAAGCACAAATGCCTGCACCATCGGATAAAAGCAGAATATAAAAATGAGAAGTGCGGCTGGAATTAAGAAAAACCATCCTGTAAGATTATGTCTTTTTTCCAGGCTCATCTTTGTTTTTTGTCTTTTCACGTTAACCACGCCTTTCTATTTTGTAATTATTCAGAGCCATGCAAAAATGCTTTCTGTAGATGTCTGTATTAAAGCAGAAATTCAATTTTTATGGCAAATATGATGATAAAAATATACCGGGAACGCACTGCATTCCCGGTACCAGAATTTCCTTAATTACTCGCTAATGTTAAACTCAACGGTATCCTGTGCATTCTGAATCTCTTCATCAATGTCAGCATCATTCTGAACCACATTTGTAACAGCATCCGTCAGTGCACTTCTGATATCAGAATAATATGCGCCATAATCAATTCCCGGAACCTGTCCTGCAAATTCAACGATATCCTTATATACAGCCTGTCCGCCGTAGAAATCAGAAGTCTCATTGTATACATCAGACTCTGCAGCTGGCAGATAACTTGCGATTGCACCTGCATTTACAAGCAGATCATCGTAAAGATCAACATCTGCGCCAAAAGTAGAGTTCAAGAAATCAAAAGCAAGTTCTGTATTCTTGCAGTTAGAAGATACTGCCCAGCTCGCACCGCCACAGTTTGCGTAGTTTGTTGCTCCCTCGATATCATCAAGTGCCGGCATATTTACGATCGCCCACTTACCAGACTGATCCTCTGCTGCCTGAATGGAAGACATGATCCAGCATCCCTGAATAACGCCTGCTGCTGTTCCCTTGTTCATGGAAGCGATATACTGATCCCAGTCAGTGTAGTCTACCATGATACCCTCGTCGATCAGTTGCTTATATACTTCAATTGCTGCCTTCAGTGCTTCGTTATCTACAAGTTTAACTTCGCCATCTACAATCGGAGATGCGCCTGCAGACTGCAGCATCTCAATTACGATCTCTGAACCGCCTGAGCTTGTCAGCATCGGAACATCATTTGCTTCTACTACCTTCTTTGCCAGCTCGATAAATTCAGACCATGTAGTATCCATGAAATCTTCTACCTTAAGTCCAGCCTTCTCTACCATATCAGAACGAATTGCCATGATGGTCGCACCATTATCAAACGGAACACCATAATTCTTTTCATCTACTGTAGAGTCTGCCAGCTTACCTGCTGAGAACTGTGAAAAATCAATTCCTGAATCTGTTAACTCAGTGAAAATCTCCGGATAATTAGTTACATTCTTATGGAAAGAATAATCCTGCATTAAAAAGATATCTGGCAGTGTATCATATGTACCAGCCTCTGCTGCTGTAATCAGGCTCTGCTCAATATCAGAGTAAACCTTCTCCTGAATGTCAAGCTTGAAATTCGGGTGATCCTTCTGGTATGCAGCCTCAGCCTGCTTCATTGCATATACGTTGAATGTAGGATCCCAACACCATACTGTTAATGTCTCCTCTTCATCTGCTGCGTAAACATTCTGTGCAATTCCTGTAGTTCCTGCAAGCGCATATGCAAACATAGCTGCTGCCGGAAGGACTGCTGTTAATTTCTTTCTCATAATAAATTCCTCCTTAAAAATTTGTTTTTCTGTTCTTGATGATCTTATTATAACTTTCCCATCTCCTTATTTCTACTTTTATATTGCTCTGTTTTGTTATTATCTTGCTATTTCAAGCGTTTTTTTGCGATTTCACGTCTATATTTTTCAGCATTTTATATTCTTTCTCAGGATAAAATAATATTTTATCGTATATTTTAACAGTTTTTTCTTTTGGCTTTATTGATATTGCTCAGCAATATTCTTTAAATTTATAACAATTTATTATAAACTTTTCTTTTTTTCTATGCTATCATAGCATTACGACGATTCTTTTTCACTGAAAGGAGATTTTATGGCAGATGAACGTTACGACATCTCAATTACAAAAGAATATTTAATCCGAAACAAGGCTAAGCTTCTTTATATTTCCTCCGCTACCTACAGCGGCGACTGGCTTAGCACACCTCATACGCACTATTGTTCTGAGCTTTTTTATGTTCTTGAAGGCATTGGACAGTTTCAGGTAGAAGACAAAATCTTCCCTGTTAAAGCAAATGATTTAATTATCATCAATCCAAATATTTCACACACTGAGCTTGGACTTCACTCCCATCCAATGAAATATATTGTACTTGGCATTGAAGGTCTGGAACTTTCCTCTGAAAATGATCATTCTAATTTTTGTATTGTTAATTTTAAAGAAATTAAGGATACGATGGTTTTCTATTTACAGATGATGCTAAAAGAAATTGAAACACGTGCACCTGGGCATGAAGCTATATGTCAGGATTTAATGGAAATTTTGATTGTTCTTTTTGGACGCCAGACAAATTTCTCAACAATTCTTACTCCAGCAAACAAGAAAGCTTCTCACCTATGTGATTCTGTACGCCGGTATCTCAACCAAAACTGTGAGGAAGATATCACACTAGAACAGCTGGCAAGATTTTCTCATGTCAACAAATATTATCTTGTTCATGCATTTACTAATGAATATGGCATTTCTCCAATCAATTATCTTATGCAGGCACGTGTCAAAAAAGCCGAAAAATTGCTGGCCACAACTGATTATTCTATGTCCGTAATTAGCAGTTCCTGTGGATTTGCTTCATCCGGCTATTTCTCACAGACATTTAAGAAAATTACAGGTCTCTCTCCGAGTGCATATCGAAAGAAAAGCAAATCAGAACACGAAGCAAATAATTAAAAATAAGGTGTCAAAAACAGACTTTAAACTGTTTTGACACCTTTTTCTTATTATATGGATTATATTTTTATAGATCAGTTTTCACTCGCCAGTCTAAGCGGTTCCTGTCCTCTAAGTTCTATCACAGGTCCGCCTGTATGCTCCACGTAAGCGCGTGTAATACGTACACGGCCAATATTATCATCCTTTGGAATCTCATACATGATATCGAGCATAAAATCTTCAATAATGGCACGAAGCGCTCTGGCTCCCGTATCCTTTTTTAATGCCTTTGCAGCAATTGCCTCAAGTGCATCCGGCTCAAATATAAGATCTACTTCATCCATTGCAAGAAGTTCTCTGTACTGCTTTAAAAGTGCATTCTTTGGCTCACTCAAAATTCTTGTCAGCATCTTCTCATCAAGTGCATCCAATGTAAAGACAATCGGAAGACGTCCCAAAAACTCTGGAATCATACCAAAGTTTCTAAGATCCTCTGTCTCAACATAGCGAAAAATATTCTTCTCATTATCATAGTGATCTTTAAGCTCTGCATTAAAGCCCATCGAAGATTTCTTTGCCAAACGCTCGCGAATGACCTGATCAAGATCTGGAAAAGCGCCGCCACAGATAAATAAAATATTAGTCGTATCTACCGTTACCATAGGCACCATCGCATTCTTGCTTGATGCACCAACAGGAACTTCTACCTCAGCACCTTCAAGAAGCTTTAACAGACCCTGCTGAACACTCTCACCATTTACATCACGATGATTTGTCTCTCTCTTTCTTGCAAGCTTATCAATCTCATCAATAAACACAATTCCCGTCTGTGCTTTCTCTACATCATTGTCTGCTGCTGCAAGAAGCTTACTGATAACACTCTCAATATCATCACCGATATAGCCAGCTTCCGTAAGAGATGTTGCATCTGCAATAGCAAGCGGCACATCAAGAAGCTTCGCTAATGTCTTAACTAGATATGTTTTACCGCTTCCTGTCGGTCCAATCATAAGCATATTTGATTTTTCAATCTCAACATCCTTTTTTTGCTGAAGTGCTGCCACTCTCTTATAGTGATTATATACAGCGACAGACATAACCTTCTTTGCGTGCTCTTGGCCTACGACATATTCATTTAAGCTTGCATGAATCTGATGCGGAGACGGAATTGCCTTTAAGTCAATTGGCTTTACCTGATCATCTGGCTTCTTTTTCTTAATTTTTTGCTTCTCCGGCATTCCCATATTCATGCCGCTCATCATATTCATCAGATCATCCGGCATCCCAGCAAATGGAAATCCCTCTGGGATTCCAAACATTTTCGGGAAATTACCACTGTTAACCTGATTAAATGCTTTTTGCATACAATCATTACATATAGTAATATCCGGAGAGATTGTGATCATCTTTCCTGCCTTGCTCTCTGGTCTGCGGCAGACATAGCAGACCTTCTCATATGCATCATGATCATCATTTCTATTGCTATTAGCATTGCTGCTATTATTATCCGCATTTATTACATTTGTATCATTATCATTTGCATTCTGATTTGTCATAACGAAAACTCCTCAATCTTTCTATTTTATTGACTGATCAGCAGCCAGCCTGCTGCACAAATAGATCCAGTCATTACCTATCGGTTTTTTCATATCCCTTGTAGTATACTTGATACACGAAAGAAAAACAAGATTTTTCGAAAAAAAGACTGGCAGATTTCTCCACCAGTCCCTAAAATTTTTATAAAGTGAGTTCAACTACATATTAAAAAGCTCACCCGCGCCTATCATGCGCAAAACCGCCCCTTAGGGGCTTAATCGCTGCTTTGCAGCTGTTTTGCTTATGAAGCGGCGCTCCTTTCTAGCACAACATTCAGAAAAAACATGCAAGCATGTTTTATTCTGAACGACTGTGCTAGAATGAGCTGTTGTATCAAATCAGTTATCGATCAGCTTCTTTGTATCCTTCCAGCTCATCAGACTTCTTAACTCCTCGCCAACCTTCTCAACTGGATGCTCAGCCTGCATACGTCTCATAGCCAAGAAGTGTGGCATACCAACCTTACTCTCTAACAGCCATTCCTTAGCGAATGCTCCGCTCTGGATATCAGCCAGAACCTTACGCATTGCGTTCTTAGTATCCTCAGTAATGATCTTCGGTCCAGTGATGTAATCACCATACTCAGCAGTATTGGAGATGGAGTATCTCATTCCAGCGAAACCAGACTCATTGATCAGATCAACGATCAGCTTCATCTCATGAATACACTCAAAGTAAGCTGACTCTGGCTCATAACCTGCCTCAACAAGTACCTCATAACCAGTCTTCATCAATGCACAAACACCACCGCAAAGAACTGCCTGCTCACCGAACAAGTCAGTCTCAGTCTCCTGACGGAATGTTGTCTCCAGAACACCTGCTCTTGCGCCGCCGATAGCCAATGCGTAAGCCAGTGCCAGATCATGTGCCTTACCAGTAGCATTCTGATGAACAGCGATCAGACACGGAACACCCTTGCCTTCCTGATAAGTAGAACGTACTGTGTGACCTGGTCCCTTCGGTGCGATCATTGTAACATCAACATCTGCCGGCGGAACGATCTGATTGAAATGGATTGCAAAGCCATGAGCGAACATTAACATCATACCTGGTCTTAAGTTCGGAGCTACACTCTCATTGTACATAGCAGCCTGCTTCTCATCATTAATCAGAATCATGACAATATCTGCTCTCTTAGTAGCCTCTGCTGCTGTATATACTTCAAATCCTTCTGCTTCTGCCTTTGCCCAAGACTTGGATCCCTTGTACAGACCAATAATGACATTGCATCCAGATTCCTTTGCGTTCTTTGCATGTGCATGTCCCTGGCTGCCATATCCGATAATTGCAATGGTCTTACCCTCCAGTAAAGACAGGTTGCAGTCCTTCTGATAATAAATTGTTGCCATAACTTTATCCTCCATATAGTGTTGTAGAGCAGCTGCCCTACTAAATATGCAAAACAAGACTCTAATATTAGAGAGTTGCAATGTCGCGTTTTAATATAACTATTGATATGTTTTAAAGCATTTCCATTAGGAAAGGCTATTCTCAGAACCTCTTGACAAACCTGTGATACCAGTTCTTGCTAACTCAAGTATCGTAAACTTCTCAAGAAGCTTTGTGCAAGCATCCAGCTTGCTTTCATTTCCGGTAAGCTCAACCATCATAGATTCTTCTCCGACATCTACGATCTTTGCACGGAAGATATCTGCAATCGCAATTACCTGCGCTCTTTCCTCCGGTTTTGCTGCTACCTTAATCAAAATCAATTCTCTACAGACAGACGCATCAGCAGGCAGCATCTGAATCTTTGATACATCTACCAGCTTTGCGAGCTGCTTTTCAATCTGCTCAAGCACCTCTGGCTCACCCTCTGCCACAACTGTCATTCTGGAGTGACGCTTATCCTGTGTCTCTCCAACCGTCAGGCTGTCAATGTTATAACCTCTGCGGCTGAATAATCCGGCAACGCGGCTCAGCACACCGGCTTCATTATCTACCAACAATGAAAAAACAACTTTATTACTCATGTAATCACCCTTGTATCCTTCCGATTCAACGCTTTCGCTGCAAACATCCCAAATATTTTTTTGGCTGCCTGCACGACTAATCATAACAATGTTTAGTTTCATTGTCAAGTGACAAATTTAATGTTGATCCGTGCGAATTTAATCTCTTTCGCCCTTTAATCTCATTTAATTTGATGTGCAATCGACTTTTATTGATTTTTTGTAACTTCATACTACATGTGTAAAATCTTTTTTTCAACTACAAATCACCGACAAATTTTATTCCATATTTAAACATTTTTGTCCAAAATGGAAAATGATTCAAAGCATATTCGCTCCAAATAGGTAAAAACTAAAACAAGATCCACTAGAAAGGACTACAATTATGGAAAAACTTTCAAAAAATATAGATATCAACATGAACTATCTTTCCAAGCTTCTTTGTATCAACAAAAGCTTTGATCTTATCACACGTGTCATTGAATTAAAAGGACACAAAGCTGCTATTTACTGCATTGATGGCTTTGTCAAAAGCGACACACTTGAAAAGCTTTTGGAATTTATGTTTAAAAAAACAGACTCCTTCAAACAGCCTGAAGATTTTCCAACGGATGCATCTTCTTTTTTGACCCTCTTGCTTCCCTACTGTGAAATCAAACTGGAAGCAAACTTTGCGCCTGCCGTCACCTCGCTATTAAAGGGAATGAGCCTTCTTATTATAGATGGCTATGATCAGCTTTTTATAATAGACTGCCGCAGCTACCCTGCAAGAAGCATATCTGAACCTGACAAAGATAAAACCATGCGCGGCTCTCGCGACGGTTTTGTTGAAACACTTGTATGTAACACTGCCTTGATACGGCGGCGAATCCGCGATCCGAAGCTAATCATGGAAATGCAGCAGGCTGGAACACGCTCCAAAACAGATATCTGCTTATGCTATTTAGACGATCTTGTTGATAAAAAGCTTTTATCATCTATACGGAAACGGATTCAAAATATCACTGTACAATCACTTACTATGAACCAGGAAAGTTTGGCAGAATGTATTTTTCCATACAAATGGTTTAATCCATTTCCCAAATTTAAATTTACAGAACGCCCTGACGCTGCATGCGCTGCCGTATTTGAGGGCAATCTGATAATACTTGTTGATAACTCTCCAAGTGCCATGATTCTTCCTTCTTCTTTGTTTGATATTGTTGAGGAAGCAGACGATTATTATTTTCCTCCGCTCACCGGCACCTACCTTCGTCTAACAAGAGCTCTGATTGCACTCATGACATATTTTGTTCCCGTTTTGTATCTGCTTTCTACCATGCACCCAACAATGCTTCCTGATTGGTTATCATTCATTGCTATAAAAGATAATATCAATGTTCCCATCATTTTACAGCTTCTTATTTTAGAGCTGGCACTTGATGGTCTTCGTCTTGCAGCTGTAAACACACCAAATATGCTGTCCACACCTCTTAGCATTACAGCTGGTATTGTCTTAGGTGAGTTTTCAGTTAAATCTGGCTGGTTCAATTCGGAATCTATGGTCTATATGGCATTTATTTTTGTAGCCAATTATACACAATCAAGCTACGAATTTGGTTATGCACTCAAATTTATGAGAATACTGACTCTTATTTTAACTGCTATTTTCGACTTCTGGGGCTTTGCAGCAGGTGTTATTTTATTTATCAGTTCTATGATCTGCAACAAGACGATAAGCGGCTATCCTTATCTGTATCCAGTCATTCCATTCTCATGGAAGGCACTTTCAAGGCGATTTTTCAGGTCACGACTTACAGACGTTGAATCCAAATAAATGACCACTGTTTTCAGGAATCTCTTGTCTTTTTCTGTCTACTCATGGTATACTGACTGCAGTTTGTAAGCGCAGACAGATTCCTATGGTATCTGCTGCAGAAAGGTTAAAGGTATTCCATGATTAAAATAAAAGAATTTACTGAATTGACAGAAAAGGATAAAGCTTCCATCCGTGAGCTTATTGATGACTGTATCCGCTATGAGCAGCTTGAACTTGCCGTACCAGATTTGAATGAAGAAGACGGCACTGCATATTTATATTATCAGTCTTCAAAAAACCCAAAGCTCATCAGTGTACTTTTTTGCTATGATCTTGAGGATTATCTCGAGGTTAGCGCCTTCACAAGTCCTGCTCATCGCTGCCAGGGTGCTTTCACAAGTCTGTTCCAGAAGCTTATGGAAGGATACGAGGAAACTCCAGTATGCTTCTATCCAGATGGAAACAGCTATGATGCGCTGATGACAATGGAAGTATTAGATTGTGAATATAGTGGAACAGAGCATTTGATGAGGTTAGAGAAAAGACCTGAGGTGGCTGGGGATGCTGCAATTGCAGAAAATAATGCCACCGTTACTCTTTATCCGGCAACAAAAGATGACTTACTTGCACTTGTCGCAGTTCACAGTGCCGCCTTCGATATGGAAAAAGAAGATTCCATCGCATTCTTAGAGCAGTCATTTGATACTGGAGAAACCATCTGGTGCATTGCTGCAGGCGGTACAATTGTCGGCCTTGTATTAACCTCAATTCAACCAGACCAGACAAATCTCTATGGACTTGCAATTCATCCTGAGTATCAGGGAAAAGGCTATGGCCGCGATGCAGTAAACGTGCTTTTGCAAAAGCCAGAGATCACCTTCCCAGTTACACTACATGTGACAGAGGAAAATGAAGCTGCGTTTAAGATTTATAAAGGGATGGGATTTGTTACTACACAAGAATTGATGGAGTATTGGTATTAAAACCATATTATTCTTTTCAATTCACATATGCCATACGTATTTATACAGAAAGAACATGCTCCAGCCATATAGGCCAGAGCATGTTCTTCTCTTCACTTTCTATTACTTTCCAGACTTACTTTTAACAACAATTACCACAGCATCAACAACCGCATGACCCAAAAGACTTAATAACTCGACTGCCATAATTAAACCCCTTTCCAGTATTAATTTCCTTGCTTATGTCTATATAATATCATCCTTCATCCTACTATTCAGCCCCCTATCAGAAAAAACGGTATTTTCTGTAACTGCCACATCATTTTATGCTATCTCCTCTCGTTTAATATATGCAATATACATTGGGATCTTTTCAACTGTCTTATCTACTCTTCGATTCCGATTCCACTTATGATAACGTCTAAGTTCCTCCGCTGTCTTTCCCAGCTTAAATTCTCTTGCTACAGCAATACGATATCTCTGTGTAAACAAATAAGTTCTCTTTCCTCTTTCTTCAAGATAAAAATTCAGTTTGTCTCCTGGAACCATCTTCCAACTTATTACTCCATCATCTCTTACAATCACCTTTCGCTCTATATTCCTCTCAGCAATTACCTTCCCAGCAAAGTTAAACTCTTTCTTCATTGTGATTTTGTCTCCCTTCTCTTTATTTGATGTTTTATCCTTAACTGTGAGTTCATTATATTGGATTTCCAATTTTTTTTCATTTCGATATCAGGAAAAAACGGTATTCAATTTTTACATAGTAAAGGCAGTTGCATTTTTCTTTTGCAACTGCCTTCAACTATTTTTTACTTGCATTCATTTTCTGCTATACACTTTAATTGACATTCAAGCCTTCTTTTAATTTCAATATATATTGGATCGTTTTTCTTTTTAAATTGAATTGTCGATCCATATCCCATAAGGCGAATCAATAAATCTAACTGATCTGATTTTTGGTAATCAATCTTAAGCTGATAAATTCCACTATTCTTATCATATGTACATTTCTTCTTCCATGGTGCAAGCTCTGTCAAAATTCGATCCGCAGTATTCTTTTTTTCACTAAACTGAATTTCTGTAGAAAGGCCTTGCCAATTCAAATAATTTTGTAAGTTCATCTTAGCCTGATCAATATCGAATTTTTCTTCCGTATTCTCAGCATTCTGTATGTTTAACAGATTAAAAATTACTATTTTGTTTGTTTTCGAAATTTCAAAGTATCCTTGAAAACGATTATGATCCTTTGAGAATTCTAATAAAATTGGGTTATAGTTTCCTTCCTTTATTTTTCCTGTCAATGTATGATATCGAAGAAAGACAGTTTTTCTATCTATAATCGCCTTTGCTAACATCATCACATACTCTTTTTCCTGACGGTTATCCTGTATATGATATCGATCAAAACATTTAATATATTGCATTGAAAGTGCTTCTATACGATTGGTTTTAGCTTCATTATGAATTTTTTTATCATCAAAAACTGTTTCCTGTATACTATTTTTAACTGTAATTATTTCTTCCTGACTTAGGAAGTATTTAGCCTTTGAATCACCTAATACCGATAGCATCCATCGTTTTTCTATTTCTGACAATGGAATAATATCCCTATAAAAAGCTGGCTCTTCCACATTCAGAAGCTTTCCTGTCAACTCATAAAAATTATATTTGGAATATTCTTCTTCACTGTGTTTTCTATCATCAGCTAGCGCTTTGCTGTTTTCCTTCTCAATCACAAATCCATACTGAGGATCTTCCAACAAAGCCTTCACATCTCTACTAATATTACGTCCGGTATTCTCCCCAATTTGCTTTTCACATTTTTTCACTGCCGCTCTTATAATTTGTTTGTTTCTCTTTTCCTCTGCGAAACTGTCACCGCTCGCATGATATTTATATTTTTGCATTAACGACTCTGCGATAATATAATATCGAGCACTGAATATTTCATGAAAAATCCTACTATGTGTCTGAGCAGAAACCTCTTTTGGCAATTCTGTTTGAATTTTATTTGGAATCTGCCATCTATCCTTTTGCAACTTCAATTGTGGTATCATACTGCCAGACAAGTCTTTTCTTTTTTCCTCATAGTCCGGTTTTATCTTTTGAAGCATCATCTCTACATCTTTTTTCATTTCGAAATGTTCCTCTGGAATACCTTCACAAGAAATAATTCGACAGTAAAAGCTTCTCACCCATGGAATCAATTCTCCTGCATCCGTCACCTCAACTTCAAAATCAATATAGCCCTCCGTCTCATTTACTACTACCTCTCCCAAACGGCACTCCATTTGCAAACGTCTTCGAATAAAACCTTCCGTCTTCGAATCAAATGCAATTCGCATCTTTACCTTATGCAAAATGACTGGCATTATTGCATTTTTCTGCTGACCAACTGTAGTTGATATCCCCCATGAATTTTTGATCAAGCTTTTGGCATTTTCTATTTCCATATCAATAAATTGATTCGTATAACGCCCATCGTATTTTTGCAATGCTTGCCTTATGTCCTGATCTTCGCAATAACAAATTGATTCGATGAATTCTAATCGTAATGTCGTATAGCATTCCTGAAACGGTTCATAATAAACCAGTGATTCTCTTCCATTGCGAAATCCAATTCTGATCTCGATCGGATAACAAAGAAGCTCTGTTTTTTCTCCATTCATTCCATGCTTATACTGGATTCTGCACCACTTGCCTTGCTCAATCGCATAAAGCAGATCAATACAATTATAATCATTTAATGCCTGCATATAATGTTCATGCTTCAAGCGAAACGGACTCATGCTGCTATTTTCCATTCTGTCTAGCAAAAACACACCAACCTCACCAAACATGTAATACTTTGAATAAAAATCAAGCAGACACTGCACATGGAATTCAAAATCTTTGTTTGCCTTTTTTCCTTCATCTAATAATCTTCTCATTGTTAGCAAGCCATCTACACTCCATTTGCGGTCTCCCTTTTTCCCTTTTAGACCGATGCGCTGTGTCTGTCTGATGATGCCAAGTGAACTTAATTCCTGTAATTTCAAATTATACTTTTTATTGATATTGTTGTCATTTGCTGTTTTTCCTTTTACTTCCAATATCTTTGGATAAAAATTGATCAAATCAGACGTTTTGTACTCTTTCTTTTTCAGATCTTTTTTTCTCATATACTCGTATTCTGATAAGAAATCTTCTCCAGATTTCGTGGTCTTACCTTCACACTCTCTATTCCTAGCCAGTATCTCATATGCATTGTCTTCCACACATAACTGATCGCTTAAAGCCGCCATTGTGTGAAAGAAAAATGCAGCATCTTCTAATTTATATTTGCAAAAATGATATACCTTATGGAACGGATTTACGTTCATTTCTTGCGAATATCTTGATGTAGTAAGACTAACCTTATCTCCAGAATTTTCCCATTTCATATCATCTCGAAATATATTGCTCAAGCGCTCTCGGTCTATATCCTGAGTTGCTTCCTTCACCCCGTTTTCATTACTCAAACGGCCAAAACCGTAACTATAATAGTCACGTAAAAGATTTTTAAATTTTTCATCAAAAAATGTGACCTTAATTGACTCTTTATCTGCGGGCATAATTTTCCTCCAATATAAGAATGCAACTTTTACATAAAGTTTTGCCCCCGTAAATTTACGAGGGCATTTACTTATTTTTAGTTCGTCAGTACATCAAACAAAAGATCTGTGAGATTATTGCGTAATACACTCTCCAAGCGCTCAAAGCCAGTTTTCCGAATGCCTTTTTTATTTGTCCTTGTCTTCATATATTCAATTAAATCACCTTCCGATATCTCTTGATTCTTTTTTTCTCCTGATAAACCAGAATTTTTCCATAGCTGAACCAACTGTTTTACCATCGGTACTAATTCTAAATCCTTTATGCTCAAATCAGATCCTTCATCACATTTTTTTTGAACAAGCAACAACTGTTTTTGAAGTTCCTGCACCTTTTCTAATGAAATATTAGCATTTTCTAAGGTTGTTTTTATTTTTTTCTCTTTCTCACGTTCTAGACATTTTTTATCCAACAGATTCCATTTACCGTTTTCTTCACCTCTAAAGAATTTTCTAGATTCAACTACGTCTTTCAAAACAAAATCCGAAAATATCTCCTCAAAGCCGATTCCTTCTTTTGAATTTAAATCTTTTTCTATTATACTCTGGGCACTTTTTAACCATTTTTCTATTTCTTCCGATTCTGGTAATTCTTCCTCTATATATACAATATGAGATTCTACATTTCGAATCTTTCTTTTTATTGTTAAATAGTTTTCCCAAAATTTATCAATTTCTTCTAACTCACATTTCTTTTTATGCGTCCCCATTTTCATTTCCCAATAATTTTTTACTAGTGTTCTTCTATAATAATTATGAATACACTCCTTCTCATATTTTTCTGAACTTAATCTCAATTGTTGTAAAATTTTTTTCTTTAAATAACGTTCCATTATGTAAGTCACAAAACCTTCTTGTAAAGCAACTGCTGCCACTCCATATCTTCCCTGTTCAGTAAACAGTTCCGATAAACGAATTAGAAGCCACGAATAATTGTATTTTTCCTTCTTCTTAAATCTTCTAGAAAACTCGTCTCTTAAACTATTCAACATTAATTTTGCCGTTTCAGAGACAGGAAGATCTTTTGTGTCCAACGTAGATATTTGCTTAATTCCAGTTTCCAAATAATATAGATTATTTACATTCCAAGCACAATCAAACTGTTCAAACTGACGGATCACATATTTTATTTGTTTTTGCATTTCCTGATCGCTTTGTTTGCCAACTTCTCTATTCAAACATTCACAAAGTCCCTTTACACTACCAAGACTCTGAAATTCACTTATTGCATTAACCCAGTCTGTTAATTCAGACACGGTTGAAAGATTAACAAGTGGTGTGCTTGATCCCTTTCTTGCTTCGAACATTCCATAATACATCGAATATTTAATCTCGCTTCTGCTGATCATTCCAGCATATCGTACAAACATCGTGATATACAATGGCATAGAACGAAAACCATTTGAAATATCAAAAATGATCTCTACATTTTTCTTTTTATCAACGACGTCTTCCAAAGCATTCAATAAACGCTTTGGATATTCTTCCAGCTCTTCTTGTGTGCTTCCTGGCTCAACAATCGCAATTCGAACCTGCTCAAAATGCGCCTCCTTCCTGATAAATTCTTCAACCAATTTCCAGTCAATATTTTCACCCTTCCGATCTACAATTTGCTTTCCAAGTCTATCTGCCTCTGCCTTTTTTTCTTCTGATAAATGAAGGCTATACCATTCAAGCACTTCTGACCATCCTGACGTTTTTGTTCCAATAAGCAACAGTTTATTGGGATTTGTTTTCTTTACAACTGCATCAAATGCGTAACCTGTAGACGCAATCAGTTTTCCATCTTTATTTACATAATTTGTGTTCAGATATCCACCCTTTCCCAACTGAGTAATTAAGATTTTATCGCCATTTTCTGCTTTTGAACTCAGATTTCTTTTTTCGTCGTAAAGAGATGGTTGCAAATTCATGGTATCCACCACATCTCGTCCATTGGTGTACTCACGAAAGCCTTCAAAGTAAAATTCCGATTTTTTCTGTGTAACATCGCCATCTACGATCTCAACAACCTTTCTCTCTGAAACAGCACTCAACACCTTTAGGTTACGTAAACCGCTCTGCCAACGATGCGCACCAAGCTTTTTACTCAGCAAATAGTTTACTAGCATATAGGTAAATACTGATTCTCCTTGACATAACACAGCACTGTTTTCTTCATATTCAACACCTGCTATTATATTATCACCGTGTTCTTTTGCCAGTTTCATTAATTCCTGAATCGTCATCTGCGGAGAAATATTAAGAAATAGCATATCCCTAATTTCCCCGTATTTTTTTGCCTCATTTGTCTGTTTTTCACCCCAAGAGGCAGAAGGATGATTGGTGTAGTTTATAAACATAAGTTTTCTCCTTGCATTTCATCTTTTATCTTTTCGATCTATGCTGCCAATTATTTGTTGGTTTTAGCTCCGCAATATCATAAGCCACTAGCTCTTGCTGTGTTCTTAAAATATCCGGCAACAATTGAATTGAGCGATTACGATCTCCCTTTCCCGCTTTTTTGTTTTCTCCAAACCATTGATGATTAGCCAATGCATTTTTTCCAATATTTCGAATATTATTGGGATTTGCAATATAAGGATATCTGGTTTTCATTACATTGTTAAAATTGCAAACCCGCTTTAGTGCCGCAATTGTTCTACATCTATCATTTAAATCATTAAATGGCTCCTCACTCGAATAATCAATCAAGTTTTTGCCATCCTTTATTTCATATCCATTTTTCTCTGAAAAACCTCTGCATACAATTTGATCCACCACTATCTTGACACTTCCAAGACCAATTGGCTTTCCGTGGCCAATTTTATGACACATATGACCATCAGATTTATTTTCCCAGAAATTAAGAGTCCACACTAACTCCCGTAATTCCTGCAATGTGATACGATCAAAATACACATCAAACACAAATTTACTTCCAACATCTGCCACCTGCATACTTGCATTGCGTTTTGCATCAGGTCCTGTTGATGGCGCATTTTGATTAATCTCTTTAAAATCTTTTGAATGCCAATAATATTTTCTTCCTCGAATTGTAACTCCTTGGGTGTCATAATTTGGTATTTCAACTTTACCCCTTGAATCATACGTTGCTTTCTTTGTTGCATAAAATGGCATATAGGATGGTCTCGGTGTGCCTAACTCTGCCAACGGAATCATCTTATTTCCCATCTTTTCTGGATTTTGCATAATTGCATCCGTAAAGCGAATTCGACCACCCACAGCATCTTTCTGAGCCATTCCAAATAGACGGCATGCTTTACACATTTCTTCTCTACTTTGGCATGGCTGCTTCTGATCGATATGTTGATTTAAAGTTCTCTGAAAAGAAATCCTTCCTATAGCAGCCGGACTAAGGATTACACCTTGCTCTTTTTCAAAATACCAAACAGGAATACATCCATCTTCCTTCATCTTTTCGTACCTGGTATAACCATAATGGTCTGTTGTTTTATTTATACTAGAACGATATACCTCTATAGTCTCATCCAAGCCTCTTATTGCTTGTTCAATTTTTTCTGGTGAAAGTATCTTTACATCTCCTTTTGTAAATATACTCTCATGATGTTTATTATGTATCGTTTCTCCCAGCACCAGATAACCTTCTTTTCCACCTTGAGGAACTATTTCTTTTGCCACCAATGCACATTCTTGAATTCCATTTTTCTTTATCTTTTTATATTTGATTTCATTACCCTTGCCATCTTTTAACGGCAAAAAATGCACATTTGCTCCGGAGTAAACACTCTCACCTAATATTTTCATAAATGTTCCTTTTTGATTGCGGATTATCTCATATGCTGGACATTTCCAAATTTCAGTATTTAAATCTGATGTTTCTTTTTGAAATTTTCCTTTTTCATAAAATCTTAGCATATATCTCGTAGCTTCATACAATTTCCACTCCCCATTCTCATTCATAAGTAATCCCGCTTTTAATGCCTCACTACTCCTCGCAGTTAACAGCGTATTTTCTTTTAATGTAGAAAAGCAGGAATTGGTCGCTGTTTCATAAACACTACGAATTGGTCCGCGCAATGAAGATGCTGGAATTATGTATTGTCCATCTGGTGTTGACTCAAAACTATAACTTGAATGCTCATTTTCTATATTTTCTGATGAAATATCTGGAATGGCCAATGGTGTCTTCGCATAAATTGTGCATTTCATCATACCAGTTAAAAGTTCTGACGCTTCGCTAACTACTGCATTTATATCCTTTGTTTCTTTTTTTTCAAAATCCACTGGAACAAATGTATACGGATTTACAAACTTTTCTCTTGTTGATTGAATGTACTCATATCTCGGCATTTTTTATCCCTCCTTTAGCTCCACTGCTCGCCAGTCCTCTATTCGTGCCTGTCCAGAGTCCTCGTATTTTCCAAAGTGGTAACGAATCACTATTTTTGCATCTTCCATACTCGTCAATGGTAAATAGTATCGTCCACCTCCAGTTGCATAAACTTCATGCGTATCATTAAATAGCTTAGCTGATCGTTTTGTATCAATATCTAAATATTGTTCCTCGTCATAGTATTCGACATTCTTACCTTTTTCATCAAGAATGCGCATTCTAAACTCTCTACCAATATCTCCTCGAAACAACTTTACTTCTCTTTCTTTATTAAAAACACGAACTTCCAACACCTTATTTATCTGATTTTCCAAAAGTTCTGGTGTTCGCAATAGCGGCCAACTATTAACAATATAACAATCTGTTAATTCCGCAAGTACATACCCTTCCATTTGCTTGGTTTCTTCTCTCCATTGCTCCCAAATGCCTTGTTTTTTCTCATCCATGACATTCTCCCTTCAGATTCATAAGAATCGCTGTAATCTGCTTATACTGTTTCGCTGCTTGTACTTCAAGCTTTTCATCTGTTTCTAATTTGGTTTCATTTACTAACTCAACTTCAAATATACCTCTTCCTACGCCAGTCATACCACCAACTGAAAGGAAACCATAATTTAAATCAACAATACTTGCTGCCAATGCCTCTAGCAGTTGATCCGAAATGTCAGTTTGAAACGATATTGTAAGTTTGGTTGTTCCTCCATAATAAGTACGCTCTTTAAATAATGCAGTATCAATTGTTCCTCCATCAAATCGATCAATTGCATTATGCATCAGAATTTTTTCCTTGGCCCCTATAAGTTTACTTTCTCCAAATCGAATTTTAGATTTTGACTTTTCTGTATTCGACACAATTCCAAAATACGATTCATCAATGCCTGGAATCAATTTTCGTATTTGACTTCGAAATGCGCCGCACCAAGTTGTTCCCGGAATTACTGGTATCTTTCCATTTACACCAGAAACTGTGAGTTGTTCAAAATCTGGTTCATTCCCAACATCGATTCCTGTTGTATATCTTCGAATTGAAATGGCTCCCTTTAGTTTCAATGAAAGTTCAATACAACACTCATTTGACTGATACAATTTACTTCCCGTCCACTCAGTTTGCTTATCCCACATAGCATCATTGTACATATTAAATTCGAGCCACTTCGCCACATCAAGTTCGTCTGTCTCTACATTTTTGTCTGTTTTTTCACTCAAACAGAACATTACTTTCTTTACAGATACATCTGTTATTTCTCCGTATCCTCTCATTGTTTTTCCACCAAATCGAAATACGCCCGCTTTCCACGCTGCTGCAATTTTTTCTGCAACTGCTTCATCGCCTTCATATAGATTCTGCTCCATATAAGTCACAAATCGAATACCTGGCTCTAATACTTCCATATCAAATTTTGCGCCTTCTTTTGCAGTTTTCCATTCATCAAGCGCTACACTGTCACGACGACTCACACGATATTTATCTAAATCTGCCTTATCAATATTGGCATCATAAAACAGAATTCTGCTTGATGCTGATGTTTTCTGTCTTTTTTCCTGAGCCTGCTTCGCTCGTGACGAGTCCATTACCTCACCAAAATATTTACGGCATTCTTCTATATCAAATAATGTTCGAGCTACACCGGCAATTGCCGATGCTGGAAGATATGGAACATTATTTCCATTTCTCATTAAATCTTTATCTGTCTCTTCATTTTGACCTGATCCTACTGCAAGAGGAGAAGACAATCGAAATGAAATGCAATAATAACTCTTCTTCTGAATCTTCATTGTTACTCGCCCTCCATCTTCTTCTGGTATTTTTGCGCTGTTAAATACTCCATGATGAAACCACCCCAAGTATCTAAAAGCAAATCTCTATATTGATTAGGTTCAAGTTTCTTCAATATTGTAAGCGTATTTTGCTGATTGTCGTTTTCCTGATAGAATAGGCCTTCAATCTTTTTCTCATCTAATACCCATTCTTCTCCCTGGTTCTTTGCGATCAAACTCAATACCTTCGTTTGAAGCTCTGTTCTCTCTGCCTCTCTCTTCACTGCTTTAATCCTGGCTGCAAATGAACAGAATGCCTGATCCCGATTGTTTCTATTTTCTTCAAGACTTTGCTGCACCATCAAAGTTGCCTTTCCAATTGTTGTCGCTGAAAGCCGAAGTTTTTCTTTCGTTGCTTCTTTTGCTGCTTTCAACTTCAACTTTTCCTTAATGGATTCCACCAAGTTATTGATAACAAGTTTCTTTACCGCTTCTTCTTTTATTACTATCTGCATTTGCTCATTCGTTTTCTTTTCGGTATTTTTCTTATTATCATCTGTGCTATTCTCTACACGATATTGCATCGTATTCAAATCAAAAATACAAATCTGACCATATCCTTCCAGATTTTTTTCTCCGATAAATCTCTTCGTAATCTTGATATCACTCTGCAATCTATAAACAAATACACTTCCTGCTGCCACCGCCGGAACTGTTTGTTTATGTAAATTCCACATTGTCTGATATCCATTCAATTCTTTTGTTTGAATCATTGAGTGAAACTTCTCTTGTTCTGTTTGGTCGGCCTGAATGCCTAATTCTTCTGCAACTGCTTTTTGCAAATCATCGTAATAAATTGAATATCCAGTGCCTTTTGTTGACTGAAAGATTCCATCAGATAACAATGTAACCATTACTGTCTGTCCCTTTTTGCCATTAAAGAATACTTTTTCTATATTTTTATTTTCTATCTTGTTTAATAAAACACATTTTCCATACTGTGCACTTCTTGAACGGCCAAAACAAAATTCACTTTTTTCCAGCAAGTCCTTTACAACAGAAGCATATTGCTCTTTCACATAGACCTGACCTGTATAGCACTGATTTTCCTGAACTGCCGATTGCGTATATAAAATTCCCTCTACCCCATCTGCATTCTTTTTATAGTGACTGTGATGGTAAATCATCGTCTGTTCTACTTCGGCAATATCGGCACGATTCTTATCATCGAAAAATACATATTTTCCTTTTAATTTTTTAGGCTGATTTCCATTGCTCTGATCATATTCTTCATTTGCATCCCCTGTATAACTAAATTGCGTATTTACAATTTTTTTTGTCTTTTTTAGCTGATTTAAAAATAATGGCGCTGGATAATAAGCTTGTCCATTTTTATATGGAACTAGATTTGTAAATATAGCCTGTCCTGCTAAAAATAAATCCACAAATGTCTGATCCTGCGCACTAGTTTCTTTTGATGCAAGGTATGTTCCTGCTAGTACGCCAAGTACTCTCTGCCCCCGGATGCAAGTTTCTGATGCCTGATCATCATTACTTCCAAGCATTAACGGTTGGCTATTTTTTAGTTGATACGAAAGTACCACCCACTGGGATTCTTCTTGTATTTTCTTATTTTCTATTGCGCTACTTTTTATTGTATTTTCTTCTATTTCTTTATCAAAAACGAGCTTACATGTAACGCTACCCATTCCACGATTTCGATGCATTCCAATATTCCTTGTTGCCAAGGCTATTTTTTCCAATATTTCTTCTAGATCTGTTGTTGCTTGCGTAAGCGTGATTTCTGTCTCAAACACCAATGGCTTATTTGTAATCGGAGAATATTGTTTTACAACACGTGTGTAGCGAAGTGTATTGTCATCTGCAACACCATTTTCATCAATACTCGTCTGCGCTTTTATCTGTGTAAACTGTTTTAAAATTTCTTGCTGACTCGAATATGCTACTACTTCACTACCATTTTTCTTTAATGCTTTTAATTCTTCTACTATTTTATCATAGTTTGTAATTCTTGCATTATTAATAGCCAAAAGTCCACATGATTTTTCCCCGGCAGCACCAAACAGTTTCTCCACATCTTCCTGACTGATAAAATCATATAAAATAGACTGTGCAGATTCTCTCATACATCCCTTTAGGCGCTTTGCTGGTATATATGGCAGCCCAAAATCATCATAACAAATATCGCTATCTATTACTCCAGCATATGCATATCCTGACCCTGCACATAAATCAGAACAAAGTGTTATTGTTAAAACTCCTTTTGCTATCATAAGTCACCTCTCATTCCTGCTCACCTTTAACATCATGGAACCATAAATCGTACATAATTACCATATCATAAATAAGTTTTCTCATTTCATTTTTATCTAGTAATTTCAAGCAATCAAAATCTGTTTGGCTTCGCTTACTTTCGCTCATATGTGCTTTTATTCGCATCAGTTCCATCTCTAAATCAGAGGCACTGTATCGAGCATGCTCAGCAAGACCTTTTACATTACTTCGTCCAAGTTGATTTAAAAACTTTCTAACGCGCTCAACCGTCTCTATACGAATTAAGTTCTCCGTTTTTTTCTCTTCACCTTTACTAACTTTTACAATCCACGGCTTGCTGATTATACCACCTAATTCTTTATCACGAATTGTTTCCAATGATTCACCTGTACCACCCTGACTATAATGGAAATCCATCAATGATGTATCGGTCAATTCTAACGCTTTCATTACCTTCTTTGCATTTTCACAGCATTCCTCTGCTATTCGATATGCCTCACTATACGGAGAATGGCTCTGGAATATAACGGCACCTGCACAAGAAGATTCTCCTTCTGGTAAATTTTTTAAATACAAATGCATAATATCATATGCATCTCGCGCATTACAAATAAATGTAATTTCATCTCCAGCATAGACAACAAATCTGCGTTTTAACTTACCTCCATCTTGAGCTATTTTATATTTTTCAATAAAAAAGTCATCAATTTCCTTCAATCTATCATCAATATAATTTTTCTGAATTTGTGCTGAAAATTGGCGAAGTGCTGCTACGCAGTCCTCATAACTTTTCTTTCCATCACAGCATTTTTGCACTTTCGCTCCCATGCTATTTCCATCAATGTAAATAACTGCTAGAAGACTTTCCTCATCACGCTGTGTCACCAAATTATCAAGAATTGTTTCTTCATCTGGTTTATTTTTTCTAATTTCGTCATACTTATCATATTTTGCCTTACTCTCAGCTGAAACCTTTTCCCCCACGCTATTTTTTCCTGTTAACGACATGGATGTTCGTCTATCTAACTGTACAATTGGAAAAGCTGCATATGGACGAACATTGCTTTCTTGCATTTCACGAACTCGATGTAAATCATATAACTTTTTTCCGTCCCCTAAATAATCGGAGAAATTTACCCCTACTATGTAAGTGCATAACACCCTTAAAGACGGAACCTTTTTCATAAGCTTTTTGCTAAACTCATATGTCACATCTTTGCAGGTCTCATCATCCTTAAATATCAGTTGGAAATTTCCACCACCATCATAGACAACCTCACCAATGTAGCCTTCCTCCAAGTGTTCTTTAAACGCACTTTCAGTAAACGCAGTTTCTTTGTTATGAAAAATACCTTTTCCAAATTTTTCCTTATTAAGCTTATAAAGTCCTTCAAAACAATCACGAATTAATGCTGATCCACCAATAATTTCTTTTATGCGCGAACTGCGATAAATAAATTCCTGTTTTCCTCGGATGTCATACATGGCAAGTGCATATTTATTCTCCATTTCGCATTTCTCCCTTCATTTTGGATATTTTATCTAGTTTTAATTACTTTTTATTTCCTTTTTATGGTTATTTGTAATATACCATATTTATACTTTATTTGCAATAACATTTTCATTGCGCCAGCTCTGACGAGTAAACTTCTCGTTTTTTTCTTTTACTGAATTTCAACCAAGCTGTTAAAACATTTGTTCCGCTTTTTCCTTTTTAAGGCACAGACTTTCCTCGTGTTACTTTTTTGTTCCTATTCTGATTGACATTCATCTCAATCACCTCCCTTCAGCCAGCCAGACTACTCAAACTGGATTTGACATTGCTCTTGTATTTCTTCTTTATACTCTTTTAGATCAACCATCTTGAAGTTCTCCAACATTCTTCGATGCTTTTGTTCTCTACTTTGTTGAATCCCTTCCCAGATCTTTTTCCATCCCTCTATTATCTGCAACCATATGACCGATTTGTATCAGATAATAGTGGTTCTTCGTTGCCTGATAGTTGTGACTGTAGCGATGTTCTAAATTATATCCCTGCCTTTTCTGGGTGTTAAATCCTTCATTTTCTATTTTCCACCTTCTCCTTCCGTATTCGGCTACTTCTACTGCATGACCTCTTTTTATTGGCAAATCGGTTATAAAATAAAACTTTTTCTCTGCTGCCTTTCCCTTTTGCTCTTTTTCTTTCGGGGCTTCTTCCTCCTCCCGATATTCCACAAAGTTTACTGAATATCCTCCATAATCAATCTCTGTCTCATGATTCCAACTGATCTTTTTTCCATTTCGAACTTCACTTCCCTCATTCTCTTTATACTTTTTCAGGCTTTCATACTCTTCATATATTGATGGAACGCTTCCTTCCTTAAAGCGCAGCAGATACTTCCAACCCTTCTCTTTACATTCTTTCAGAATTGTTTCACTTGCATACAGGCTGTCTGCACTGATACAAATCGGCAGCATTGGAAACTCTTCTTTTAGCCTTTTCATCAATCGCTTCGCCGCCGTCAACTCACAATCCTGTTTTTCTAATTCCTTTCCTTCATTATCAACAAACTCCGTCATTATACTTACTACTACATTCTCCCTCAATATCAGCTTTGCCTCGAGAACGTAGTACAAATATTCCGTATATTTTTCTTCAGTTCCCTTATTATACACCTTATACAGACTTTTTCCATCCAGCTCTTTCCGGCTTGAGCACAAACCTGTTCCGTCCATTACGATCTGCCAATATCGGTTACGAATTCGTCCCTCTTCAAACGCTCGACTTCGGATCAATCGTTTCACAAGTTCAATGATTATGTTTTGCAGCTCATCATGATTTATTCTCTTCAGATAATTGTTGATCGTTTCCCAGTATGGCAGTTCTTCCAATTCCTCATTACATCATAAGTAACCGATATTTTGAATTACTTTGTCGGAATTGAATTTCAATAATTTTATTTATCTCCCATATCTACTACACTTAACTTTTGATTCCAAGTTCCTGTTTTATTCCTTTTACCAATGCTGCCGAATAATTTATATTACTTTCTTTTGCTAAAAGGTCCAACCACTGAGGTATTGTAACATTCTTTTTCACATAAATTTCCTTTGTTGCATTTCTAAAGTACGGAAGCCAGACATGAATATATATCACGTCACTCTTATTACTTGTTGGTTTCGGAAGTTCCTGCCCTATACTTTCATAATCAAGTATCGCCAATGCAAGGCTCTCCTGAGCTGAACGAATCAACTCATCCATTGTCTCTTCTTCAACTAATGTAATTTCTGGAAAATCAATAAATCTTAATTGATACAATCCATTCTCTTCCTTAACTTCTGCTGGATACACATAATTTTCTTCCATTTTGCACCTCTAATTTTATCATATATTTAAATCTAACATATTCATTTACCATTTTCATACAAACCTCCCTGTTCGTCAATCTTTTTTTGAAATTCTTTTTGTTTTTTTCCCCTGAATCATATTTCCTACATCTTTCTGATTTCCAGTTGCAATTGTTCCTCTTGACTTCGGTGCATACCTCTGCTTAGCATTTATAAGCGTTCTTGCTAATTCTCCTGCCTGATTACTTGTAAGTCCACTCACCACTGCTACAAATGCCTTATCCTTTTTATTCCCTGTACTCTTTTTTTCCGTATTCTTTCTCTCCATATCTCTTTTCCTCCAAATCCCTTTCTTCTAATGTTTCAAATGCTTATTAAAAAGTAGTGACTGTTACATTCCCTTCTGCTACTACCTCCTCAACTGTATTGTTTCCATATCCGATTGTTACGGTATTTTCCTGATCAACCCTCCATACCTTTCCACTCTTATAAAATGGAATTACATCAACCTCACCACTGCGTCTCTTTACTACTACCATGTTCTCTGTTACATTTAAAATAGAATCGCCCTTCTTCATTACATTAATTCTCATAATAAACTTACCTCCTTATTTTTCGACTTCCTAAGTTACCAGATTCAGTGTTAAATATTTCCTTTGTTACATCATAAATTTCAATCACTGTAATGAACCACCTTTCCAATAACAAAATCAAATGATAATCAACCTACTCTTTACTCATTAATATTTGTCCGTAATAGAATTACTATAACCTTCCAACATGTAATTGCAACTTCTAATCCCCTCATACTTTTACCTCCACTTTTCAAGGAAGATTGCAGTGCGTATTAGCCTCCGTTGTTTATAATATAATACGTATTATAATCTTTGTCAACCACTTTTTTAATTTTTTTCTTGTATTTTTTTCAAACCTGTGCTATAGTGATTTAAACGAAATGTGCAGCTAATAACAGAGTAATTGTTTAATTTGAAACCATTAACTGTTTTCCCTATAAGGAGGTTGCATATGACATTTCGCGAAATCAAGAAACTTTTAGAAGCTGACGGTTGGCGTTTAGTTAGGGTTTGTGGTTCACACAACCAGTTCCGCAAGGCTGGAAATCCTTACGCTGTCACGGTTCCTAATCATGGCAGTCGCAGTATCTCTATTGGTGTTATAAAAGATCTTGAAAAAAAGACAGGTCTATCTCTTCGGAGGTAGGCCTGTTCTTTTATTAGCTGTAACCATTTTATAGGTCGGCTCGTATTGCATAAGAATACAAACATGAAAAAGCCCTGCCAGATGACAGGGTTTGCCTTTTAGAACTTTATCAAATCTATATTTCCACGATGCACTTGTTTATGACACTTCTGACACAATGTTACTATATTATCCAATGTTGCCGCTCCTCCATATTGATAATCAATCACGTGATGTCCTTCTGGTTTTTCCTTATTTCCACACACACAACAAGTTTCATAATCTCTCTTCTTACCTTCACGCTGCACTCTTTGATGTTCACTGCTTCTTCCCATTGTAATCTCCTCCCAAATCTATTCTGCTTTCACTAGTTACATCTGTACATTATATTATTCTCCATACACATCAGCAACCACCTGCACAACCGCCATACCTACAATAACAAAAATCGTAATCGCTAACATAACTTTCTCCCTTCGTTTTAGAAATACTTATTATCAATCAATTGTTTCTTATCATTTGCTGCCAACAGTTACTATTATGAATCGCTTTCTCCTTCCTTCTTTTCATTTCTGTCTTTCCAGATCTCTGCTACAACACTAACCAATGCCTCACCGATTACTACAATTGTATCTTTTTTCATAGTCTTTCCGCCTTTCAGTTTGGGATTCCACTCAGGCAACCGCCCTAAGGAAGTATCAATAGGTTTTTATCTTTGCAATACTCATTGTAATACGTATTAAATGTTTTGTCAATACCTTTTTTTATTTTTTTCAAAAAAATTTCCATGCATGATATATGCATGGAATCACATGTCAATGCCCTCTCGGGCTAGTACCTCATTTCTACGATCAAATCTGATGTTACATACAGCGCAAGAAGAGATCGTGTCAATGCCCTCACGGGCTAGTACCTCATTTCTACCATATACAGAAAGGTCGCGTTACGCAGAACAGTGTGTGTCAATGCCCTCTCGGGCTAGTACCTCATTTCTACCTTCGATAACCGTGATACTGTTGAGGTAGCAAATGCTAGTGTGTCAATGCCCTCTCGGGCTAATACCTCATTTCTACAAGGCATTGATGTAAGTTATAATAAAAAATTAGTGCCTATTGAGTGTCAATGCCCTCTCGGGCTAGTACCTCATTGTTACGAAAATAACCTTATGTCGACATACTTAGCAAATAGAAAAACGTGTCAATGCCCTCTCGGGCTAGTACCTCATTGTTACAGTACCCCTTCAAAAACCTAGGTTTTATGCGGTTTCCAGAGCCTGTTTTTGCAGGTATTTGTCAGAATATTCTGACAGTAACTGTTTTTCGTGCATGTTAACAATTTGGACATATTTAACGAGGTATACTTATCTTTGACACTGAATTAAGTATAGCACCAAATACAGCCACTGTCATCCTGTTTTTAATATTTTTCAAAAACTTTTTATTTCAAATTTCAATTACCCACTCATACTTCTCTCCTTTTTTTCTTCTTACCAACATTCCCATACTAACCTCCATACAGTCAATCTTAGCGTTATTAAAAATCAAATGTAACTCTCGCTCTACCTTTTCTATTGATTTGTCAATTCCTTTTTTCTGGCGCTTAAACTCCACAATCTTTTCTGCTAACTCCTGCACCTGTGCATGGATATTGATTTCCTGATAAACAGCCTTTTTCTTTTCCTCTGAAATATTTCTGCTGACTGGAAGCGTAATGCCGTTACTCTCCTCCGAATTTTTCTTAATTGCATGCAGTACCTGAGATGAGTAACAGTTTTTCGTTCGTTTAAACATGCAATTGCAACCGTACTCAGCTGTCACGGATTTATACTGTTCTCTCAGCTTAATGCAGCTAATTGGACGTGATAAAAGCTTTTTGATAAATTTTTCTGTCATGAAATACTGATAATTCAATGTAAATGACATCACAGTATGAACAAACTCACGCCCTTCCTCACCCATATGCCCAAAGACATATAAGACAGATAATCGCTCTCCATGTGCCAAATATCCAGTTGAAATTGCTTTGTTGACAAGATACGACATAAGAGAACATCCCCGTAATACCAAGCGAACGCTCTCTGGAACAACACCAAGTCTTTGATAATCTAATTCTTGAAATGCTGCTGGCTTTATCTGTCCATTTCCTAGATTCTTTTGTGCATCTTGAATTGAAAGATTCATTGAAATAATCCGTTTTACTGCTGTACTGTCACTCTTTACAATAGCGCCAAACCACTGCTGTAGATTTTGTACTGGCATCATCTGATCATCGCAAAAATAACTTCTCTTCTTTCCAATCAAATGCATACCATATGGTAATTTTATAGCTTGTCCAGGTTCCTTTGTTTTCCGTCTACTCTTCCATGGAAAAAATTCGATTGTAATAGCAGAAGGTGCTTCTTTTGTTCCCTCTTCTAATAAATCCTTTACTTTTGCAGCAATCACTTCTTCTAAGGAATACACGTAGCGCACTGGTATCCATTCTGAAAAGAAAATCCATACGTAATATCCACGGTATCCAGAAAACTCACAGTATCCGGTTAATCCAAGTTTTCTTAAGCATTCCATAACTTTTTTTGCAGTCTTGGCTGCTTCAAGCAAATATTTCGAAGGAATTTCTTTTCCCTGAAGTCCCAAAAGAATCCGCTTAGAGATATCAATATCAATTACCATATAGTGAACGGTTTCATTATTTCGCATCACATAGGTGTCAACTGTTTCTTCTCCTGATAAGTGGCGCTTCACTATATCTTCTGTAAATGGATCTGAAATCGTTTTGATATGACGCCGTCCGTTTGCTTCCATTCTTCATGCGCATACAAATCTTCTCTTCCAACCAAAATCTCCATAAACGCTGTTATCACTTTTCTATTGAATTTTTGAATCTGAGTCTCTATATCCTCTTTCTGTTCTTCAGACGGCAGATCCTCTGCACAAAGCATTTCCACAGAATCGCTCTGCTCTGAAAATTTTGTGATTTTATCTACGATTTTCTCAGCTTGACTGTACCGTCCTGCATCAGCATAAAGCTGCATCAATTCACTCCAATTTTCTTGTGTCTCTGCCTGAAACAACCGACCATATGAATCCAAAATTTCCCTTTGGCTATGCGAATCCAGTTCTTGGCAGGTTTCATCTGAAGAGGCCTCTATTTGAAAATATTGCTCATATTCCAAAATCATTAGATCCTTCCAGCCATTTTCCTCCCACACGTCAATCAGATACTCTGTAATATCCCTGTGGAAATTTTTAAATTCACTACGCCTGTGTGCAAACGTTTCAAGCTGGGATTTATGACGAAGCATATAGACTAACACAACAAATTCACTGATACTTTGAATTTTCTCTTCCTTATTATAGTATTGCTCCCAACCATTTAGAATTTGCGTTCCTTTTTTCAAGCGTTCCTCCAAGCTTAGCTGTGACTGCGTAAGCCATAGATCTTCTAAGCTCTGATCTAGCCTTTGCAATGCTTTCTGTGTTGCCGTCTTTCCATTACGATCAAATGCGTATCCTAGAAATTCAATGCCTTGCTCCAGTGGGCAAATAGATGTCTTTGCTTCCTTTAAATTTAATCCATATGGTTCCAACAATATTTTTATCTTTGCCAGAACTGTTTAAACGCATTTGGCTTCAAACGCACTGCACCATCTTCCATTTGAAAATCATCTTCTCCAAGCATTCCTTTATTAAAAAGTCGAAGAACAAACCGATCTGCCGCAGGCTGCCGAAATTCCTCAATCAGATCCAGTGCCAACGATTTTCGTCCATATCGAATGCCATGCAAGAATCCAAGATACAATTCGAAAGATTCCGCCTCAAGCGCAGCTGTAATCTCTTTTGTTAAAAACGTATACGTCAAGCTTAAAATAGCATTGATCGGATCCTTTGGAGGCCTTCTATTTCTCTCATGAAAAGAAACACTGCTCTTAAACATTTTTGCATAAGACCGAAAATAAATTGCGCTGCAAATTCCTTCCACTCCCATCAAGCCATTTACTGTTTCTTTTCTCTCCAATGTCTTCTGGTACTCAGAAAGACTATTCAAATCCTCTCTATAATCATACTCAGAATCATTCCAACGATATTGCCGAATCATCTCCATTTGGTTACTAATTTTATTATCAACAATCGCCCTTGCAAATTTTAATCGATCCGGCATTGATTCATAACAATGATACTGGCTAAGTCTCAAGAAAATATTTTTGGAATGCTCCGGTGCCATATGGCTTAAATATCGACCTGATCCAGAAAAGAAGCTGACATCTACACCAGCTTGCAAAATTGTGTGAAGTGCCTGTGTTGTAATCTGCATATTGCCAATCACCGAAATCCCTGTTACTCGAATCAGTCGCAATTCGGCCAGCAATTCACCATCTTTTTCAATTATAAGCCGATTGCTGTGCTTTTTGATACACGCTCCCTGCTCTTTTATATAAACAACAGCCATCTATGCCTCCAAATCATTTCTACTCCAGTTAACACTACATATTATCTCATCTGATAGTATATAGAATCCAATGGTGATACCCACTCCATCTGTTTTGACAACTCCGTAAAATCAATTTTCTCCAGTGTACAAAACTCCATGACTGACTTAACCCAGCGGCAAGCCACTGGGGTTCCATTGACGGAGTT
>OCHN01000182.1_pt1 | contig 69494 bp, 69 predicted proteins | sample 1538911 | NCBI WGS metagenome assembly OCHN01 (sample SAMN04571736, study PRJEB22368) | human gut metagenome | biome: human gut; material: stool | host: Homo sapiens | place: Luxembourg | collected 2013-01-11 | reverse complement strand
GCCTATCAGTCTGTGCACGTCAACTATTGAAAGCGCCGTATACCGAACGGTACGTGCGGTGCTGTGAGAGGACGGCGGTTAGTCACCGCCTCCTACTCGATTATAGAAGTAAATTTATTTATCTTTCAAAATTCTCTTCCTGATACTTAGAAGATGATATTCCATCGCATTTCGTGCATCAATTCCTCTGTGTTCTGAAATGGCAAATGCGATCTCACGATGTTCCGGGACGGTTTCTTTGGGGCGGCGTGTGCCGGAGACGCTGTCGTATAATGCCTGCATCTGATGGATGTATGGAATCAGGTTGTGAACAGCTGTATTGCCGCTGCAGTTAGCTACTGCCTGGTGGAATTCCATGTCCTTTTTTATGTAGTTTTTGCCGGATCTTACGATGGCATCAAGTTCGTCACATAATGTGAAAAGAAGTTCGTGATCTCTGCGGGTAGCATTCTGGGCTGCCAGGGCTGCCGCATTTGGTTCGATCATGATACGAAGTTCCAACAGATCTCTTGCCAGTTTCTGCTTATCATAGATCAACGAGAAGCCAAGTGGATCATCAGAGACACCAAGCTTGTGGGAAACAAAAGTTCCGGCGCCTCTCTGAATATCCAGGATATCTCTGTCTGCCAGAAGCCTTTCGGCCAGACGGATGGTAGAGCGGCTGACTTCGAAACGCTGAGCCATCTGGATTTCATTTGGAAGTTTGGCACCAGCTTTGTAGTTTTCCATATGGAGCATGGCGACGATTGCGTCCGCGGTACGCTCCGGGAGAGATTTTTGATTTACGGTATTTATTTCTTTCATATTGAACTTCCTTTCAGTTGAAGTTCTCCTAGCGAAAAACAGTCTGGACCAGTACCATATACAGGACAGTGCCGCCGCCGATACTCAGAAGAGTGCTTTTTTTCCATTTGTGGAGCAGTACGATGAAAACAATTGCAATTGCTTCAGGAAGTCCATGTGTACTGCTTGCAGGGACGTCTTTCAGACAATAGATAACGAGAAGCCCGATTGCTGCATATGGGAGTACCGTTCCAAGGTACTTGATGAATTCCGGTGGATTTTTGCCCTCCGGGAAAATAATGAATGGGATAAAACGTGTTGCCATTGTTCCAAGGACAACTGCTGCAATAGTGATGATCGCTTGTGTTGTTGTCATTGTCATTTCGCAGCCACCTCCGGTTTCTTTGAGAGTTTACGTTCTGCTGTAAAGCACACGATGATGAAGATCATGGACGGAACGATGAAATTGCTGCTTCCGAAGATCAGAAGGCAGACAGCGGAGCAGATCAGCCCTACCAGAGCAGGACGATGATCTTTGGCTTCTTCCCACTGGTTCAGGAACATTACAACAAACAGGGCGGTCATGACAAAATCAATTCCTGTTGTATCGAAGTGGACCACATATCCGAGAAGTGCTCCCGCTGTAGCAGCAGATACCCAGTAGATCTGATTTAACAGATTGACAAAGAACATGAACCATCCCCTGTCTACATCATCCGGCGGTGTTACTGTACAGTTGACGGTGAAAGATTCATCACACATGCCGAAGATCAGGTAGAACTTTTTCCAGCCGGTATTTTTGTACTTATCCAGCATGGAAAGTCCGTAAAATAAATGTCTGGCATTGACCATCAGTGCCAGAAAGAAAGCTGCGATCGGACTGAATGCCGACAGCAGAAGATTGGCTGTCACGAATTCCATGGAGCCCGCAAAGATAAACATACTCATAAAGAATGGATACCATACGGAAAATCCCTTGCTCTGCATCATAAATCCGTAGGACATTCCCAGAAAAAGGAAACCTATACCGATAGGGATCGTGTATGGAAACGCGGCTTTAAATGCTTTTTTCTTCATTGGTTAAAAAACTCCTTGACTTTTAGCATGAATATGTATATATTTTATATATAAAATTTTTATATATAATTATTTTACATATTATTTATGGAGGTGATCGGATGTATTATCCCGTATCAGCATTACTTATAGAGTTTCTGATCCTGTCCGTTGTAGAATCACAGGATTCCTACGGATATGAGATCAGCCAGACCGTCAAGATCGTGGCTGATATCAAAGAATCCACTCTATATCCCATCCTGAAGAAACTTGAGAAAAACGGTTATCTCACAACCTATTCTCAGGAATTTCAGGGACGTAAACGCAAGTATTATTCTATCACCGATTCCGGCAAAGAACAACTGGTGTATCTTCACAAAGAGTGGGTTTCTTACAGAGATACGATTGACGGAATCATTGAAGGGAGGATCAGAAATTGACCAGAGAAGAATATATGGCGAAATTGCAGAAATATCTTCGTAAACTTCCGAAGCAGGATTATGAAGATGCAATTGAATATTTTAATGAATATTTCAGCGATACGGACGAAGAAGGTCAGCAGAAACTGATGGAGGAACTGGGAACTCCGAAGGAAGCGGCTGCGGATCTGATGTGTAATCTTCTGGATAGAAAGTTACAGGAACAGGACACAGATATTGAGGAGAAAAAGAGTAAAAAAGGAATCGTTACACTCTCAGTCCTTGCAATCCTGTCAACGCCTGTGACTGTGCCGCTTTTTATCGCACTGCTTGCAGTACTTTTTGCAGTTGCAATCTGTGTTGTCTGTGTGATCTTCAGTGATTTTATTGCTGCATTCGGCGTGTTACTGATTGGTGGTAAACTGTTGCTGAGAGGACTTGTTTCCTTCCCGTATTCGTTATCAGGCGCACTGACAGTGACTGGCTGCGGACTCTTTGGAATCGGATGTGCGATCCTTCTGTATATCCTCGGAATCTATCTTTGTAAATGGACAGGCATGCTTCTTGTCAAGCTGGCCCAGGTATTAGCCGGAAAGAGGGGTAAAAATCATGAAAAAAACAAATAAGCGTTTACTGGTAGCCGGTGGTATCTTTTGTGCAGTGGGTATTCTGTTCTTTGGTGTTGGCGTTGCATCAGGCGGTAGAAATTATATAAAATCAGCAGACCTGAACAGAATCAGCGGAACTGCAACGATGGATTCAAGCGACAGTCATGCGATCTTGAGCAAGACAAAGCTCGATGCGTTTTCTGCCGTGAATATCGATCTTCGGAATCTGGACCTGGATGTGAAAGAATCGGATGATGATAATTTCTATATTGCCTATAATATTGAAACGAATGACGGAATGCTGCCACTTTCCTATCAGGTTCAGGGCAACACACTGAATGTTGTAGAGAAAAAAGGACATGAGTCGTATTCATATATCCATATCGATGTTAACTTTCTTCAGGAAATGCTCGGTCAGAGCCACGTGATCGAGAACTCAAATAAGGTGACGATTTATATTCCGAAGAAAACCGACTTGAGTGGTTTTTCCTGCAAGATGGGATATGGCGATCTGGATATTGAGTCTCTTGGGGTAAAGAAAGCAGTGATCTCCTGCTCAGATGGAGATGTGAAGATAAAAGACAGTGCATTGAATTCTCTTGAGATGGAAATGGAACTCGGAGATCTGCATCTCAAAAACACTTCTGTCACAAATAGCCAGATTACACTGGATGACGGAGATGTAAAAGCAGAGAACACTGTATTTCAGGGCAAAAACAAAATCACATGCAGTCTGGGAGACATCAAGCTTAGTATTCCGAAAGAAGTGGTTGAGGGTCTTTCTATAGAGGCAGAGGCAAGTGATATCGACATCCCGGAAACTCTTGGAAAAGTAATGACAGATGAGGACGATGAACAGGTACTCACCACAGAAAATAAACCACAGGATTCCCTGGAACTTAAGAGTGAGGATGGGGATATTAAGATTACTGCTGAGAAATAATACCTGTGAGATAATTCTATTTCAGAAATAACTGGAAATCTGTTATAATTGAGAAAAGATAAGGAGAAGATTATGCAAATCGATGAACTATTAGGAGAAAATATTTAAAATAAGGAGGAACATCAACATGAATTTTCAGTTTGCACACTACAACTACAACGTTATGGATCTGGACAAGTCCATTAAATTTTATGAGGAGGCACTTGGCCTTAAGGAAGTGAGACGTAAAGAAGCCGAGGACGGAAGTTTTATTCTGGCATATCTTGGCGATGGCAAGACCGGATTTGAACTGGAGCTTACCTGGCTGAGAGACTGGGAGAAGGATCATTATGATCTGGGAGACAACGAGATTCATCTTGCATTTACGACAGACGATATGGAAGCCTCCCATAAGAAACACGAAGAGATGGGTTGCATCTGCTTCGAAAACCCGGCAATGGGAATTTACTTTATCAATGATCCAGACGGATACTGGCTGGAGATCGTGCCGGAGAAAATGTAAATAAGCATGGAAAATAGAAAATTATAGTACAGAAGTCGGAGTAATCCGGCTTCTTTTTGTAAAAAAATATAACAGAAATTTTGAATATGAAATTATATAGAATGCACAAAGATTAAAAATATAATCAAAATCCATTGACAAAAATAAACGAGGAATATATGATAGAGCCATCAGTTGAGAACGTTCTCAATTATCAGACAAGAACGCCTTAACTTTTATTTTTAGAAACATTTGAGAACGTTCTCAAATAGCTCGAGGTGAACAATATGGCGGAAGATCGAACTATTACAATTGATGATGTTGCCAGATTAGCAGGTGTTTCCAGAGCAACTGCAGGACGTGTTGTAGGGAATTATGGAAGTGTATCTGAGAAATCGAAAGAGAGAGTTTGGGAAGCTGTTAAACAATTAGATTATCAACCTAATCTTATTGCCAGAGGACTCAGATCACAGTCGACAAAGACTATTGCAGTTGTCATTGGAAGTATCAGAAATACATATTCTACAGCACTTGTATATGCAGTGGAGAAGGAAGCACAGAAGAAGGGATATAATGTTTTAATCTGTACAACGCATGAAGATATAGAAAAAGAAATAAAGCATCTTAAAGATTTGAACAGCAAGAAAGTTGATGGAGTAATTCTTATGTCAGCATACAGAGCTGATGGCAGTATGGATGAAAAATACAGAGAATTTTATATAGGAAAGCTGCCAATCGTTTTTGTAGACCGAAATATACCAGGAATCAATCGAGATGTGATACAGAGTGAAAACTTTGACGCTTCTTATAAAGCGACACAATATCTTTTGAATATGGGACATAAAAAAATCGGCATTATTGCTACATCGAATTTCTCTACAGTTCAGGAACGCATTAAGGGATATAGAGCGGCGCTTACAGACGCAAAAGTAGAATTTGATGAATCATTGATAGCTAGTGTAGATGAACTTTCAGATAAAATGAGTAGAAAAGTTTGTCATGCATTTCTGGAACAACATCCGGATGTTACAGCATTGTATATTTTAAATAACAGTCTTTGTAGTGGAGTTTTACTGGATCTGAAAGAAAGACAAATGAAAATTCCACAGGATGTTTCACTTTTGGTGTGGGACGATGAGGAATATAACGAACTTTTGGATCTTACAACAATTGAGCAGCCAATTACTGAAATTGGTAAACAGGCTACCAGGCGTTTGTTTGAACTGATTGGTGAGCCGGAAGAGACAGCAGATTATGAGTGCAAGAAACTGAAGCCGAAGCTTATTATTCGTAAATCATGTACAGCGCCTAATCAAAGTAAGTAATTCCGTGAGGATTACATATAAAAACGAACTTATATAAGGAGGAAGAAAAATGGATTTGATCATGGGAATGAACAGTGGTTCATCATTTGATGGAATTGACGTAATTCTGGCCGAAACCGAAATGGCTGAAGACGGTTTTCCGAAAGCACCGCGTTTTATCTGCGGAGGCTCTTATGAATGGCCAAAGGAAGTTGCTGACATTGTTCAGGATGCATTTGTCAACAAAGTGGATATGGTTGGACTGAACCGTCTTAATTATCTGTGCGGAGCAGTGTTTGCAGAAAAAGCAGCACAGTTTCTGAAAGAAAACAATATTGATTCAAGAGATGTAAAAGTTCTTGGTCTGGATACTCAGACTATTTATCAGGAACAGCCAAATCATGCAGCTATTGCGAAAATGACAAAAGAAGAAAAAGACAACTGGGTAGGACGCTGGTTATCTGGAAATTATCCATGCGGAACACAGATGGGAGATACATCAGTTATTGCCAATCTGGTAGATATTGATACAGTTACTCATTTCCGTCCGGCGGATCATACTTCCGGTGGTGCAGCGGCTCCTTTAATGCCATACCTGGATTACATTCTTTTCAGAGATAAACCGGGATATACAATGACATTAAACATTGGAGGCATTGCAAACCTTCATGTCGCAAATGCAGATAGACGAAGAATGTTTGGATTTGATACAGGCCCAGGAAATATTATTTCAAATTATATGTGTAAAGTATTATTTGGCCTGGAATATGACAAAGACGGTGCAATTGCAGCATCCGGTAAAGTGGATGACGGTCTGATGGAGCATTTTATGAATCATCCATTCTGGGACAGACCTGTACCGCGTTCTGGATGGTCTCAGGATTACAGTGAAGAATATATTAAAGCAACTATTCAGAAATTCAGTTCCCTGCCAAAAGAAGATCTCCTTGCTACCGCGTGTGCATTTACAGGTGAAGCAGTTGCAAGAAGCATGAAAGAAAATGTACCAGAGGAAATCATTAAGTCTACCGATAAGCTCTATGCAAGTGGTGGTGGTGTTAAGAATCCTCAGATCATGAAAGAAATCCAGAAAAGAGTTCCTGGTAATATTAAAGTGACAACCTCTGCTGAAATCGGCATTCCACCGGAATACAAAGAAGCAATAAAGTTTGCGACCATTGCTTATTCAACGATTCATTGCGTACCAGGCAATATTCCAGCAGCAGGTCATGCATCACAGTATGCGATTCTGGGAAAAATCGCAGTAGCACCGCGCCATATCAAAGGCGGTCCACAACTGTAAATACACGTTTATCATATCACGTAAATCAATAATAATCTATAAAATTATTATAAATTGGGGGAATTACCTATGAAAAAAAGACTTATCAGCATTTTATGTGCAGCAGCTATGGCAACATCTCTTTTTGCAGGAGCAACTGTTGTTTCAGCAGCAGAAAATAAAGAAGCAAAAGATATTACAATTGGAGTATCCTTTGGACAGAATGTTCACCCATTCTTCGTAGCAATGCAGAAAGGCATCGAACAGGCATGCACAGACCTTGGTGTTGAAAACTGTAATATTCTTGCAGCGGACAGTTCTCTGGAGACACAGGTATCACAGATTGAAAACCTTGTTACAAAGGGATGTGATGTCCTTCTTCTGAATCCATATGATTCAGATGGTGTAGTAAATGCAGTACAGGCAGCAACGGACAAAGGAGTAGGAGTTTTTACAATGGATGTTGACTGTGAAGGCTCTACATCATTTGTAGCTTCTGATAACTATAAAGTTGGTGAGATGCTGGCAGATGCTGTAATCGAACAGCTGGATGGAAAAGGAAAAATTGCCATCATTGATGGTATTACCGTAACATCTCTGAAAGACAGAACAGATGGATTCATGGATAAAATTAAGGATACAGATATTGAAGTTGTAGCAGAACAGCAGACTGCACATGCAAGGGATACAGCACTTGCCTCAGCAGAAAATATTCTTCAGGCAAATCCGGATATTGATGCTTTTGTTGGTGTTAATGAGAACTCTGGAATGGCAATCTTAAGTGCAGCGACTTCTGCAGGGCTGAGTGATCTTTATATTACAACTGTAGATGCAACAGCAGAAAATATGGCAGCGATCCGTGATGGAAAAGTAGCCATTGGAGTTTCTCAGGATCCGTATAAAATGGGATATACAGCTGTAGAGCAGGCAATCAAATGGTGCCAGGGAGAAGAAACAGATGAATTTATCGAAGTTCCGGTAGAGTACATGGATAAGGATAATATTCAGGATTTCATTGACCGTGAAAAAGGCTATGGTGTTGAAGTAGAATAGGATATTCTCATGTTAATAAGAAACCATCTGCATAAAGCAGGTGGTTTCTTAAAAAAAGGGGTGAAAATCAAATGATGTCTCAGACAATCGTAAAAATGGAAGGCATATCTAAAGCATTTGCAGGAATCAAAGCTTTAGATAATGTACAGATAGATCTTCGACAGGGTGAAATTCATGCGTTAATGGGTGAAAATGGGGCAGGAAAATCTACATTGATGAAGATTATGACTGGTGTATATAGCAGAGACAGTGGAAAGATGTATCTTCAGAATGCGTCATCAAATCAGTTGGAAGAGGTAGAAATCAAATCCCCTCTTGCAGCACAGAAATTAGGACTCAGCATGGTATTTCAGGAGTTTAACCTTCTTGAAAATATGAACATTGCAGAAAATATTTTCATAGGGAGAGAGCCATTAGGAGCAGGTCAGACAGTAGACAAGAAACAGCTTATTCAAAATGCAGCAGTTGAACTGAAAAAAGTAAATCTGGATATTGATCCAAGTACGGAAGTATCAAAGTTAAGCTGTGGACAGAAACAATGTGTGGAAATTGCGAAGGCATTATCATTTAATGCAAGAGTTGTAGTGTTTGATGAGCCAACAGCAAGTTTATCTGAAAGAGAATCCCAGACGTTATTCAAACTGATTAAGGAATTAAAAGAGAAAGGTGTATGTATCGTTTACATCTCTCATAGGATGGAAGAAGTTTTTGAACTTTCTGATCGAATTACAGTATTTCGAAATGGAAAATATATTGACACAGTCAATACAAAAGATGTTCAGGAAAAAGATATTATTTCCATGATGATCGGCCATGAATTAAATATTGAAAAAAAATCCGGAAGCGAATTTGTAAATAAAAATAAAGTTGTACTTGAAGTAAAAAATGTACAGGTATTTCCTGGAGCAAAGCCAGTCAGTTTCAAACTCTATGAAAAAGAAATCCTTGGATTTTTTGGTCTTGTAGGAGCAGGAAGAACAGAACTTGCAAGAATTATCTTTGGTGTTGATCCGATTGGAAGTGGTGAAATTTATGTAGAAGGTGGAAAAGTCAAAATTTCCAGCCCGAAAGATGCGATCCAGGCAGGAATAGGTCTGGTTCCAGAGGATAGAAAAGGACTTGGATTGATCCTTGGAATGAGTATTAAAGATAATATGTTGATTTCTAAGATTGGACAGTTCAAAAGTTCTCTTTTGAATAAAAAAACATTGAAAAACATTACAGGAACTTTTATTTCAGATTTAGGAATCAGTCTTCGTAATGAAGAACAGGAAGTAAAAGAACTGAGTGGTGGAAATCAGCAGAAGGTAGTTATTGCAAAATGGCTCGCAATGGAACCTAATATTTTAATCATGGATGAGCCTACTCGAGGAATTGATATTGGAGCCAAAAGTGAAATTTATGCTTTGATGCGTAAAATGACAGAGCAGGGAATGAGTATTATTATGATTTCTTCAGAAATGGCTGAAGTAATGCAGGTAAGCGACCGTATTCTTGTTATGCATGAAGGAAGTATTTCAGGAGAATTGACGGCTGAAGAGGTAACAAGAAACAATATTATGCAGGCCGCATTTGGAGGTGTAAGAGAATGAAGGAAAAGAAAATAAATATCAATGGATTAAGAGAACTTCTTTTAGTAGGTGTTGTACTTTTACTTTGTGTAGTATGGACAGTTATGAATCCACAGTTCCTTTCTGTCAATAATATTACCAATATTTTAAGACAGGCGTCTTATACTGCTATTGCAGCAGTTGGAATGACAATGATCATTATCATTGGAGAAATTGATCTGTCAGCAGGATCACTTGTTTGCGCCGCCGGTCTGGTAGGAGCGGTTGTATGCAAAAATACAAATAATGTACTGCTTGCAGTACTTGCTGCGATTCTTGTTGGTGCATTAGTTGGTCTTTGTAATGGTATTCTTTGTGCGGTAGGATGTCTGCCAGGTTTTATTGCTACTCTGGCAAGTATGACAATCCTTAGAGGTCTGGCATATATTATCACAGGTGGAAATTCAATTGTATGGTCAAATGACAACTTTACTAAGATTGGAACTGGCTATATAGGACCGGTACCGATTCCGGTTATTATCATGATCATTGCAATTATATTTGGTGTCATGCTGACAACAAAATTCCGCTTTGGACGTTATATTTATGCCGTTGGTGGAAATATGGAAACGAGTCGTTGGTCAGGTATTCCGGTTGTAAAAGTAAAAATTCTTGTATATGTGATCATGGGTGTACTTACTGCAATTGCAGGACTGATTGTTACAACAAGACTTGGATCAGGACAGCCATCAGCAGGTCTGAACTTTGAGATGGACTGTATCACAGCATCTGTTGTTGGAGGTACCAGCATGTCAGGTGGACGTGGTAAAGTAATGGGTACGGTAGTTGGTGTACTTCTTCTTACTGTTCTGACAAACGGTATGACACTGGTTGGTATGAATACATACTGGCAGCAGGTATTAAAAGGAATTATCATTGTAGTATCTGTTCTGGCTGATACAAGAGGAAAAGCAAAATAATCAAAATATGTGAATAGATAAATCTCACATCAGCACACATGCCACATACGCAAGCGTATTCGGACCATAATAGTATTTCAGGTTATTCTTCTGACATACTTCCGATACCAACATACCACATGCTTCCATCGAAGAAATCCTTTTTCGCGGGAAGCGGCAGGGTGCATCCGGGTAAGTGCAGGTTTTGCAGAGCATGCAGCATCCGGTTCCGAGTGGCAGGAAAGAAAAATGAGAGGCGTGGAGTTTTTCGAGGAATGCAAGGAAATGTTCCTGGTGAAGATTCTGCGCCTTCATCATGCCGTCCCAGTCAAATTCATCTTCTAATTTGGTGACAGTCTGTACAAGAATTCCCTCTTTATAACAATAAATACTTCCACGAAGCTGATCCAGCGTTCCACATCCAGGAGGACAGCTCCAGCGCCTGGCATACTGCTGGCATCCCTGGGCGCACATGTCCCGGACATCCTGTTTTAATTCGATGGTTGCAGTATCCAGCGGTGCTGTATGAGTAAATCCTGATTCTAAAGCCAGGTTTTTAAGTTCTTCGTAATTCATTTCTATTCTTCTCCAAACATTAAATAATCGATATAACAGTCCTGAAATTCCGGACAGGATGCCAGCTCCAGAAATTCTGTTTTGGCAGCAAGAAACTGGCTATAAGCAAATTCACGGCGATTTAAGGCGCAGAGCTTTGCACCTTCTCCGGCGGCGTTCCCAATCGTTTCAATGCGATCAAGAAGCACAGGAGGTATCATACCGATCCGGCATGCAGAGACCGGGTTCATGTAATTTCCAAAAGCTCCGGCAAGATATACTTTACGGATATCTCCTACAGATACCTGCATCCGCCTTGCAAGAAGTTCAATACCGGAGCGGATGGCAGATTTGGCAAATTGAACTTCGGAAATATCTTTCTGGGTCAGAGTGACTGTAGAAGTACCGATTCGATATTCCGGAGCCTGCATCAGACCGGCTTCACTTAAGAATCCAGTGTCCAGAAGAGCGGCAGTCAGATCCAGAAGTCCTGATCCGCATAATCCCCTGACTTCAGCATTTCCGATGGTATGATAACAAACTTCTCCATTTTTTACAGAAACATGATCGATAGCTCCGGAAATTCCACGCATGCCGCAAGAGATTCTGGCTCCTTCAAAAGCAGGCCCGGCAGCAGTGGAACAGGCAATCTGACGATGGCGGTTCCCCAGGACCATTTCCCCATTTGTACCAATATCGATCATAAGAGTCAGTTCATCAAGCTGGTCAAAATGAACAGAAGTCATACATGCTACGGTATCGGCACCGACAAAACCGGCTATATTTGGAAGGATGCGGATACGCCCCTCTGGATGAATGGGAAGCAGCGGAGCGGCAGGAATCTCCATGGCATTGGAAACCTTTGGCATATAGGGCGGCACGGTCAGCGGCGAAGGATCGATGCCAAGGAAAAGATGATGCATGGCAGTATTACCGACAACACAGGCGAGAGTGATCACCGAAAGCGGGATACCGGCTTTGGCGGCTGCTTTTGCGGCAAGGCTGGAAAGAACATGTGTAATGCAGTACTGAAGCTCTGAAGAGTGATTTTTCAGAACATATTCGATCCGGGATATTACATCCGCACCGTAAGCAGTCTGAGGGTTCAATATACTTTCTTTGGCAAGTTCCTCACCGGAGATACCGTCCAGAAGATAACAGACAACAGTTGTGGTTCCGATATCGTATGCAAGGATATATCTGTCACGGCCGTCCGGCTGTACAGAAACAGAAGTGCCATGTTTCAGGATCTGCATGTCAGATTTCTCAGGAATGCGGACTGTGATATTGTCCCGGATCACAGTCTGGCATGCCAGAGTTTCCCTGTCATTTATATAAACGATACATTTACCACATTTTCCATTTCCGCCGCAGGGAGCTTCCGGGGCAAGTGAATTCTGCTGGAGAATGTGGAGCAGGTTTTCACCCTCATCTGCATTTAAAATCCGATCATATGGTAAAACAGTAATTTGATAAGTATTCATTTTTCTGCGCCTTTCTATCCGCGTTGCCGAAAATCTTTTTTCCAATATAGCATTGTAAACTCGGAAATACAATATTTTACTGCGAACGGTAATGGAATCACAGTAAGATAGTATACATCAATCAAAAGATAGTAGAAGTTATAACCCTTTGGATATTATAAAATAAAAGTGCGGGACAGATCATATAAGCGGACATGATCTGTCAAATGAGAAGGTGTTTGACAATGGCACATCAGGAGGGAACAAAATAATGATCATAATAGGAGAGAAACTGAACGGATCTATTCCGTCAGTTGCCAAGGCAATCTCTGAGAAGGATGCGGATCTGATCAGAGAAAGAGCCAGAATGCAGGCAGAAGCGGGTGCTACATTTCTGGACGTATGTGCGTCTGTAGAAGAGGACGTAGAAGTAGAAACACTGAAATGGATGATCGATCTTGTACAGGAAGTAACAGATACACCGATCTGTGTGGACAGCCCGAGTGCAAAATCCTGCGTAGCAGCGATCCCATTCTGCAAGAGACCAGGTCTTATCAACTCTGTATCTCTTGAAGGTGATAAAATCGATACCATTTTCCCGGTAATTGCGGACACAGACTGGGAATGCGTAGCACTTCTGTGCGATAATGATGGTATTCCGGATTCCGTAGAGCGACGTATGAAAATTTTCTTCGGAATTATGGAAAAAGCAAAACAGTACGGCATTGCACCAAGCCGTTTACATATTGACCCACTGGTTGTAACTTTAGGAACAGATCAGACAGCATTAACTGTATTTGCAGACTGCTGCAGAAGAATTAAATCCGAATATCCGGATATCCACATCACAAGTGGACTTTCCAATATTTCTTTCGGTCTTCCGGTGAGAAAAAATATCAACCAGGCATTTATGGTACTGGCTATGAATGCTGGTATGGACAGTGCGATCGTTGACCCGACCAACAAGAATATGATCGGTATGATCTATGCAACAAATGCATTGTTAGAGCGTGATGAATACTGCCTGCAGTATATTGATAAATTTGGAAACAAAGCCGCTGAAGAAGTACAGCCTGCACCGGCTTCTCCACTTGATGAGAAGATGCAGAAAGTATTCAAATTAACTCAGGATGGTAAGAACAAAGAAATCGGACAGGCTGTTCAGGAAGCACTTGATGCAGGCTGTGATCCGACTGCTATCTTAAATGACGCAATGATCGGAGCTATGGCTGTCGTAGGTGATAACTTCAAGAAAGAGATCATCTTCGTTCCACAGATGCTTGCAGCAGCACGTGCTATGAAAGCCGGTGTGGATGTTCTGAAACCATATCTTGCAACAGGTGAAGCAGGAAGCGCAGGAACTATTATCCTTGGTACTGTAGCAGGTGACCTTCACGATATCGGTAAAAATCTTGTTGGTATGATGTTTGAGAGTGCCGGATTCGAAGTTATCGACCTTGGTGTTGATGTACCGATCCAGACATTTATTGATGAAGTAAATTCACACAAAGAAGCAAGTATTGTAGCTCTTTCTGCTCTTCTTACAACAACAATGCCATCACTTCGTGACACTGTTGCAGCACTTCTGAAACAGCCGTTCCGTAACCGTGTCAAGATCATGGTTGGAGGTGCTCCGATCAGCCAGGAATTTGCTGATGAGATCGGTGCAGATGCTTATACAGAAGATGCAGCTTCCGCAGCAGAGCAGGCTAAGAAATATGCAGAATCCGGATTCTGTGCAAAAGCAGCAGCCGGTGAATTTGATGATATTCCGGTAGAAGGTGCAGAACCGGTACAGGAAGAAGCCAAAGAAGAAGCTCCGAAGGCAGAAGAAAAAGTTTCTGAAACACCTAAATTCGAAAAAGGCTCCGTAGATTTAAGCAAGATCCAGCTTCCGAAACCAGGAGAAGGCTACAAGCTTAACTGGGAAGCAACCAAAGAAAAATTTGCTAATTACTGGCAACACAAAAACACCGGAAGACCGCTGATGTGTGTTATCGCCAGAAGACCGGAAGTAGAGCAGTATTCAGACGGAACACCTGTTGAGGGTGGCTATCTGGATCAGATCTGCCAGGGTAAATATTACAACATGCCGGAAGAATTGAAATGGAAAGACATGGAAGACAAATACCAGAATGCACAGAGGATCGTAGACCGTTATCGTTACTTCTGTGATACACATGCATTCCTTGGAGAGAGTTTCCCGAACCTGAACATCGACTTTGGTCCAGGATCCGTAGCATCTTACCTCGGATCTGAGATCGGATTCAAAGAAGATACTGTATGGTTCAACAAATGTCTGGACAGCTGGGAAGGTGTACCGAAACTTACTTTTGACCCGGAAAACAAATGGTTCAAAAAACACATCCAGCTTGCAAAAGACTGTAAGGAACTGGCAGGAGACGATTTTGTTGTAGATATGCCTGACCTTATGGAAAACATCGACGTACTTGCTTCCCTCCGCGGTGCACAGGATATCCTGTTTGACCTGCTGGATGAGCCGGATATGATCGGTGAGAGAATCCAGGAAGTAACCGATGTTTACTATGAATACTATGACCGTTTCTATGATATCATCAAAGACGAAAACGGCGGAAACGCTTACACTGTATTCCAGATCTGGGGACCTGGAAGAACTGTAAAATTACAGTGCGATTTCTCTGCAATGATGTCACCGGAAGACTTCAGAAAATACATTCAGCCATCCTTACGTGAGCAGAGTGAGAAAGTAGACCATGTCCTGTATCATCTTGATGGACCGGCTGCGATCAAACACATGGATGCACTGATGGAAATCGATGGAATTGACGCTCTGCAGTGGACAAGTGGAGATGCAGGCCCGGACGGAACACTTCCGGACTGGGATGTGATCTACGACAAAGCAATTGCAGCAGGAAAATCCATCTGGGTAAAAGTTTACTCAGGAGAATTCGAAGACTGGATCAAGAACGTAGACCGTATCGTTAAGAAATATGGTTCTCACAGCTTATTCCTTCTGTTCCCGGAAATGTCTCTGGAACAGGCTGCATACCTTCTTGACTATGCAGATAAGAACTGGAGCGATGTAAAAGGAACTTATGTAGAATCTCTCGGAAGATAAACCCTTATATTAATATAGTTGAATCCCAAATTCAAATAAACGGGAGCCGCCAGGTAATGTCACGACCTGACGGCTCTTTTTTTGCTGCATGCAACCTGTCAAAACATACGAAAATGATATGTTTATAAAGGCGTAATTTATATAATTTACACAAAAAATCATAAGAAAGTATAGATTGTGCGGAAGAAAAAAGAGGAATATTCTCATTTAGAAAGTATAATTAGAGACATATTAAGGGATGCAACTATATAAGGTGAACAAATGAAAGAGAGGTTTTTTTAATCATGAAACAGAAAGCAATGGATGTAAAACTCGTAGTAAGACCACTGATCGGATGTCTGACACATACACACTTCTGGGAAGGCCCATGTCGTGCAGGTCACAAAGAAGACATGACTGTTGAGGCAGAAACAAAGGCAGCAGATGAGACATTTAAAGAATCTGTAGAAGCTCTGAAAGGTGTGATTGATGAAGTTCAGTTCACAGAGCCGATGGATGTTCGTTATGATGAATCTTTCGTAGTAAAGAAAGATCTGTTTGAAAAAATCGGCGAAAATCTTGATGAGATTGATTGCTTCCTGTGCATGGGATGGAGAATTCCAAAACTGGAACGCTACAACAAACCGGTAATCATCTGGCAGAACGGAAACGAAGGAATCGACTTTGCAGCTTACTGCCGTTCTATCGGAGTAGAAGCTTATGTAGCAATGGATCTTCAGGATGTAAACGAGATCGCACATATCCTCTGGGTAAGAAAAGCCGTTCGCAACACAAGAGCACTTGTACTTACAGCAGGATCTTTGCCAACATTCGGTATCCAGAGCCTGATCCGTGATCCGGAAGTTCTCCGTCAGCGTTATGGATTTGAAGTAGTAAAACTTCCATTCACATCTATCTTCAAATATATGGATGAGATCACAGACGAAGAAGCAAAACCGATCGCCGACAAGATCATTGCAGGTTCTACAGATACACAGGTAAATACAGACTGGTTCCTCAACGACGTGAAATATTATCTGGCAGCTAAGAAAATGATGGATATCTATGACTGCAACGCATTCTCAACTGCATGTCATGAGCTCTGCACAACAGAGATCCCGCAGAACCGTAAATTTACACCATGTATGTGCCATTCCATCATGAAAGACGAAGGAATCCCGAGCGGATGTGAGGAAGACCTGAACGCACTTATGGCTATGCTGATCATGCAGTACGCTGCAAACCGTCCGGCATTCATGGGTAACCCGAACCATGAGACAGACGAACTGCTTCGTATCCACCATGCAGTACCGGCACTTTGCATGAATGGTTATGGAACAAAACCACTGGAATACAAACTGTGGGCATTCACTGGTCAGGGATTTGGTGGAAAACTGCAGGTTGACTTCACAGAGAACGATGATGACTATGTAACACTTGGCCGTTTCAATCCGGCAGGCGATACCATCTGCATCAAGAGAGGTAAAGTTATCCGTTCCGAATATGCAGATACATACTGCAGCCCGTATTACTACATCCAGATGGATGACGCAAGAGAATATATGCACAACCTGGCAGGCTTTGGTCATCATCAGGTACTTATCTTTGGTGATTACACAAAACTTATCAAAAAGATTGCAAAGGTTATGAACTTTAACGTACTGGAAGGATGATTCCGAATGGTTTATCTGAATAACGCGGCTACATCATGGCCGAAACCTTCCTGCGTGAATGAAGCTGTACAGGCGTGTCTTATGGACACGCCTGCTTCACAATTCAGGGGAGGAAGCGCGATTTTAAAAAAAGATGTGGAAGTACTCTGTCGTGAAGCTATGGGGGAACTGCTGGGGATAGCAGAGAGTGAGAGGATTTTTTTTACATCAGGGGCAACAGAAAGTTTGAATACTGTCCTGTGTGGACTCGATTATGGAAAAGCAGGAAACAGCATTCTCGTGACACAGACAGAGCATAACAGTGTCCTGCGTCCGCTTATGAATCAATCGGCATTAAAAGAGCATCCGGTAAAAATCATCTCCTGCACCGCGATTGGCGCAGTGACAGAGGAACTGCTGGAACAGGCACTGGAAGAAGAGCGGCAGGACGGACGGCAGGCAGCAGCACTTGTAGTCAATCATTGCTCGAATGTAACGGGATATGTGCAGGACATGGACATGATCAGCAGGTTCGCAAAGAAAAACAACCTTTGTCTGATAGTGGATGTTTCCCAGAGCGCAGGCTGTATTCCGGTATATGCAGATCAATGGAAAGCAGATGCGGTTATTTTTACAGGTCACAAAAGTCTTATGGGTATGCAGGGCAGTGGTGGATTTTATATCAGAGAAGGTATTTCACTGAAGCCGTTGAAATATGGGGGAACAGGACGTAACAGTAAGCAGCTGACCTATGAAGATGAAGATTATGAATATGAAGTTGGCACACAGAACCTTCCGGGAATCACGGCATTGCTGGCTGGAGTGAATTTTGTGCGTGAAACAGGAGTTGACATGATCCATAAAAAAGAAATGGCACTTATGGAGAAACTGTATGAAGCTCTGGAGAAGATCCCGGGAATCCAGGTATACGGAAATTCTAAGGAATGCAGGGGACCTGTCATGAGTCTGAACTTCAAAGGTCTGACAGCTTCCGATGCGGCATATATCCTGGAAAGTGGGTATGGAATCACGGTACGTGCGGGACTTCACTGTTCTCCACTGATCCATGAAGCTATGGGAACACAAAAGAACGGAACGATCCGCATAAGCATATCTTACTTTACAAAAGAGAAGGACATACAGAAATTTCTTACAGCGGCAGAGCAGATCGCAGGCTCTGTGGCAGGACGATGAACAGGGGAAAAGTTTATGAAGATCATAGGAAAGCGGCCTTCAAGAGAGAAATGTGCAGAATCCGGCTGGTTTGCAACAGACTATCTTATGGATGCGCCGATAGACAGAGAATTTATTTTAAAGCTGAAATCACTTGGAGGTTTTGTATATCTTGATATGCTGAAACAGCCTTTTTTTAAGATCGAGAATAATTACTATATGATAAAGGGGATAGAAGGAAACGACTATTTCAGGATCGCCGTTCATGGAAAACATGAAGATGAACGGGCAAAACTGGAAGCATTCATCCTGGATTGCGTGAAAGAATAAAATCTGCTATACTGAGAACGTTAAAGAATCGAATTTTGTGTTATCAGATTTGACAGAATTAACGTTACTTACAGGAGGCAGGCGATGAGGCTTGAACGAGATAATATTCCACTTGATAAAGATTTTCCTTTTCAGATTTCAGAGGTAGTGCTGACCCCGAAGAACAGCAGGCCGGGGACCTGGCACTGGCACAGTTACTTTGAGATCACCTGTGTGCTTGAGGGGAAGGGGAATTATTTTGTCAACGGACAGGAGTATACGATGGAGAAGGATGATGTGATCATCTTTAACAACGTAGAACCTCATGGGTGGAATCTTATCGGGGATGATATGAAGCTTCTGGTCATGATCTTTTCGCCGGAATTTATTGCAGAGAAGATCAGCGTATTTGACACGGAATATCTGAAGCCTTTTGTAGAGAGGGGAAGTAATTTCAAGAACCGTGTCGGCAGGGAAGATGAAATAAATGCAGATATCCGTGCAGGCATCTGGGAAATTTATAAAGAGTGGAATGATCAGAAAGAAGGTTATCCTCTTATGATCAAGGCCAATGTATTGCGGATCCTCACCATGCTCATACGTACTTATCAGGATGAAACCAAATCCGGAGAGATGCTCAAGGAGAAAAAGAACGCCATGAAGCGTCTGGAGCAGGCGTTTGATTACATCGATGCTCATTACTGCGAGAAGATCACACTGGAAGAGGTTGCGTCATCTGTGTATATGAGTGCCAATTATTTTTCATCCTATTTTCGCAAGGTGACAAATATCAGTTTCAGCGATTATGTGACACGAATGCGTATCAATCATGCACGTGAACTTCTTCGTGAAGGAAAGAAAAATGTTACGGAAATCGCCATGGAATGCGGGTTTAATAATATTTCAAATTTCTATCGCCTGTATAAGAAACATGTGGGTAAAACACCCAAGGATGAAAAGAGTAAAAATAGTTAAAAATCAGAATCAGATAAGCCATAGACCGATCATAAACAGCCGTGTTAGGATAAAAACAGCAATGTTATATCCTGATACGGCATTTTTTATTATATTTTATGGGGAACAAAAACTTACAAAAGGAGATTTGGGGAAATGACAAAAACAGACAGATATGTAGAATGTTCAGCAGCAGGCATGAAATATCGCCTGATACCGGTAACAGATGAGATCATCCGCTGCATGATCGCAAAAGATGAAGTAAAAACAGAGCAGGAATCTCTGATCATCGAGAAAAAAGAGTATCCGCAGGTTCCATTTGAAGCAGCAGAAGCAGACGGAGCAGTTACAGTAAAAACATCAGCAGTGCAGGCAGAATTGAATCTCAAAACAGGAGGGATCACCTGGAAACATGCAGATGGAAGTGTGTGGCTGGAGCAGAACAAAGCGGATCTCACCAGGATTGATGTCGTACACTACAATACAGGCGGCGAAAAACCGATCATCAACCGTGTAAAGACAGTAGACGGTGAAAGAAACTTTATCCAGAACCTCAAGGCAGAAAAAGTCAGAGACGGATACCGTGCAAGAGTTTTCTTTGACTGGAAAGAAGACGAGGAGATCCATGGACTTGGACAGGCAGAAGAAGGAATCTACAACTATCGTGAACATACACAGTATCTGTATCAGCATAACATGCGTATCCCGATGCCGATGTTTGTATCTACCGAAGGATATGGAGTCCTGTTTGACTGCTGTTCACTGATGACTTTTAACGATGAAGGCAGAGAATCCTATCTGTTCCTGGATACGGTAGACCAGATCGATTATTATTTCCTCGGTGGAAATACAATGGATGGGATCATTCATGACTACCGTTATCTGACAGGTAAAGCACAGATGCTGCCGAAGTGGGCGTATGGTTACATCCAGTCCAAAGAGCAGTATTACACAGCAAAAGAACTGGCTGAGATCGTGCGTCATTACAGAGAAATCGGTGTTCCAATCGATTGTGTTGTTCAGGACTGGAATACCTGGGAACCAGGCAACTGGGGAGAAAAGATCCTCGACAAAGAACGCTACGGTGACAATAAAGAATGTATGGAAGAAATCAACAAAATGCATGCACACAGCATGGTTTCTGTATGGCCGAACATGAATGCGGGCGGCAAAAACCATCAGGAATTTTTTGACGCAGGCTATCTGCTTTATGACTATGCAACCTACAATGCTTTTGATGAAAAAGCCCGTGAAATGTACTGGAAACAGGCAAAAGAAGGACTTTTTGATGAAGGATTTGAATCCTGGTGGTGCGATTCCACAGAGCCTTTCTCCGGTCCTGACTGGAATGGCGGCGTGAAGAGAGAGCCATGGGAGAGATATGAACTTGTCGGCGGCGAGCACAAGAAATATCTGGATCCGGCTGTTGCCAATGCGTTTGCACTGATGCATGCAAAGGGTATTTATGAAAACCAGAGAAAAGACACTGAAGACAAACGTGTCCTCAACCTGACCCGTTCCGGTTATGCATCCGGGCAGAAATACGCAGCCATGCTGTGGTCCGGCGATACCTGCGCTTCCTGGGACAACTTCAAGATCCAGATCGTAGAAGGCCTGAATATGGGATTGAGTGGTTATCCGTACTGGACACTGGATATCGGTGCGTTCTTTACAGTAGCTGATAAATGGCAGAATCGTGGCTGTGGCTGTAACACAGATCCGGAGCCGAAGTGGTTCTGGCAGGGCAAATACAATGAAGGTGTGAAGGACAAAGGATACTGCGAGCTTTATACCAGATGGCTTGAGATGGGAACTTTCCTTCCGATGTTCCGCTCTCACGGAACAGATACTCCGAGAGAGATCTGGAATTTCGGTGACAAAGGGACGATGTTCTATGATGCAATTGAGAAATCTATTAAGCTGAGATACCATCTGATGCCGTATATCTATTCTCTTGCAGGAGCTGTTCACTTCAACGACTATACGATCATGAGAAGCCTTCTGTTTGATTTCCCGCAGGATAAGACTGCAAGAAAGATTGAGAATGAGTTTATGTTCGGACCGTCACTTCTGATCTGTGCAGTTACAGAGCCAATGTACTACGGCCCGGAAAGTACAGAACTTGACCGTGAAAAAACATGGGAATGTTATCTCCCCCAGGGAGCTGACTGGTATGATTACTGGACCGGCAAGAAATATGAAGGCGGTCAGTATGTAACGGTAGATGCGCCGATCGACCAGATGCCGATCTTTGTAAAAGCAGGAAGCATTCTTCCGGTTGCAGACGGACTTACTTATGCATCTCAGAAACCGGAAGGACCGGTGAGACTGATGGTTTACCCGGGAGCAGATGCAGAATTTACTCTTTATGAAGATGAGGGAAATAACTATAACTTTGAGAAGGGTGCATACGCAACCACAAAACTGATCTGGAATGACCAGAAAGGTGAACTGACTGTAGAAGAAAGACAGGGAAGCTTTGATGGTATGGAAGATATTTCTTATGAGGAAGTCATCATTTGATGGCTTCCTCTTTTTCATCGCGATATTCCAGCGGGCTCTTGCCGGTATGTTTCTTGAAGATACGGCTGAAATATCCCTGGTCATGGTAACCGCACATCTCTCCGATCTGACGGACAGAAAGCGAAGGCTCATTGAGAAGCAGCTTCTGTGCATGATGCATCCTCAGATTGGTCAGATATTTGGTCGGGGTACAGTCATATGCCTGGCAGAAGATCTTTGTCAGATAACCGGGACTGTAATTCATATTGTCTGCGATCAGGTTCAGATTGATATCGTCACTGTAGTTTTTTATAATAAAATCCCGCAGAACAGAAGCAATTTGAGAGGGAGTCATGGAAGCGGTTCCTGCATTAAAGACAGCTTCGTAATCCTTCTTGGCGATCTGAAATTCATGTTTGATCTTTTGCAGGGCATCATGGAGCTCATCTGGATCCACTGGTTTCAGCAGATAATCAGAGACTTTGAGAGTAATAGCTTTCTTGGCATATTCAAAGTCTGAAAACCCGCTTGTGATAATAAATTTAGTGAAAGGGAACTGACTTCTTACTTTGGTAAGCAAGGCCATCCCATCCATAACAGGCATACGGATATCCGTTATGACAAGATCAGGAGTAAGCTTTTCTACCAGTGCAAATGCCTGCTCGCCTGTCTGGGCAGTACCTGTAACCTGAAAATCCGGGTCCGCTTTCTGGATTTTCTGGACAAGGTTATTTAAAAGAAGTTCTTCGTCCTCCGCAACGACTACTGTGTATTTCATGATAGTTCCTTTCTCTTATTAATGCTGAGTTGTTTCTTGATCCTCTGATATATAACGTCCTATGGATACAATTCCGTGTCCGTCCTCGGTGTTTCCATATTCAAAAATGATTTTGCCGTTGCAGAAAATCTTCCATCTGAGATAAACATTTACAGTTCCCAGACCGTTGATCTTGAGTTCAGGAAGACCTGGATTCTGGTCTGCTTTGGCAAGATTCTGTGCGATCTTCTGACATGCTTCCTCAGAAAATCCGGGACCGTTATCTGTGACGGTGATCTTCCAGTAGTTTTCCGCGATAACACTGCTGACGGAGATCGTCCATGGTGGTGCACAGTTGGAACCATATTTGATAGCATTTTCTACGAGTGGCTGGATCAGCAGCTTGGGAACCTCCTCAGAAAGAAGGCTTTCATCTACATCAATATTGTAGTTCAGACTGGACTGATAACGGACTTTCATACAGTACAGATATTTCTGAACATAATCCAGCTCATCAGCAAGAGATACGGTCGTGCTGCCTGTATCTGTAATATAGCGCATGATCAGAGAAAGATTCCGGCACATTTTGGCAACTGTGTCATTATCACCGTTTTCCGCAAGAACCATGATACTTGACAGTGAGTTGTAATAAAAATGCGGGTTGATCTGTGTCTGCAGAGCCATATTTCGAGCGTGCATTTCCTGTTCTTTTGCCTGTGTGAGTTTTTCCATGGAATCCTTCAGATTATCGCTCATAAACTGAAATGCCTGGTAAAGTTCCTCAAGTTCATTGACAGAGACAGGATAGGAAGTGACCTTTTCCTGACCAAGAGTGTCCAGCTCCATTCGCTGAATGATATGTTTCAGATGCTTGACCGGTTTGACAACAGAACGGGACAGCCTGTATGAAACAATAACAGAAGCCAGAAGAAAAGCAGCAACAACTGCCAGAAGGATCTGGAGCATCTGATATACCGGTGCAAGTATGGCTGATTTTGACTGAACCGTGAGGTAAGTAAATCCAGTGTAGCCGGAGTCAATTCTTGCCGCATATTCGTCCTTGCCTGTCAGAGGGCTGGTAAGCCTGGAAGAAGTCTGAGATGAATCTGTCAATGTGTAATAGTCCTGGAGTTTGGAACTTTCACTGTCTGAAATATCGTAAGGATAGATCAGATCACCATCCTGATTAAATACATATACACTGGCTGCATCATCATGATTTTTCTTCTCGTAGGAAATGATACTTTTAAAAATGGATTTGCACTGTTTGGCTGTTTCAATTACGCCTACACTGCGGCGGTACTGATTTGTGAAAGAGCGGTAGACAGAGATCATCCACTGAGAATATTTCGCCGACTTGGAATATTCATAGGTAAGATAGGGATTGGTGATTACTTTTCTGCCATCTGCTTCCCGGGCTTTCTGCAGCCATTCGGTGCGAGAATCGTCCGTTTTTTTTACCATGGTGGAAAGTCCTGCCTGAAGTACATATCCGGAAAAATCGTACAGATTCACCTGATCAGCTTTTAATTCAGTTCCGCTGAGAGAAATAAAAAGATCAGACATATCGGAGAGCATACTGTCAGAGATATTGAGATCAAATTTCTGATCGAGGATACTCTTGGACATATTACTGTAGTTGATATTGACGGATACTGTGTCCAGGTCAAGGATAGCAGAGTCTACCTGTGTTTTGAAACTGGAATTCAGGGTGTTCATGGCACTGATCTGACTTTCCTTCAGTCGTCCTGATACAAAGAGATAAAAAAATGCTGCAAAAGCAAACAGGATCAGACTTGCCATTCCGAGATAGGCGATAAAAAGTTTAGACTGTAAGCTGCGTTGTTTCATATATACGCCTCCTCCTGTAAAAAAGTACCAATGGTTTTTCAGGACATGTCAAAAGTATTTCGTCGAAATTATAATATGTTTATGTAAAAAGTACAAATGACAAAAAGCGAAGTTGGTAAAAACAGTCAAAAATATACATTATAAATTGTGCAACCTAGTAGAATGATGTGAAAATAGCATACAAAAATGTGAAAAAAGTACAAATACAGAATGGCTTTGTCCATGGATAAAAAACACAGTTACTGATAAACTTATTTCATCAAGGACGTGACAAAAACAAATTAAAAGGAGGAAGTTTTTTATGTTGAGAAAGAGATTTTGGGCAGTTGCATGTGCAACAGCAATGGTAGCATCTATGACAGCAGGTCTTAGCGTGAATGTATTTGCAGCAGATGATACCAAAGATTTTGCAGGAGAGGAATTAAGCATTCTGGTATCCGCAGGCTGGATGGATAACCGTTATGATGAGACACTGGAGCGTTTCGAGGATACATACGATGTAACCGTTGACCTTCAGACAATCCCGGCAGATCAGTATTCTGATCTTCTTCAGTCAAAACTGGCAACAGATTCCTGTGCGGATGTTTTCTGGATTCAGTCCAATCCATTTGCAATTGAATCAACCATCGTTGACCCGGAGAAATACTGTATCGATTTTACAGGAGCTGACTGGGAAAACCTTATGCCGGAAACAAGAAAAGCATCCTGCACATACAACGATAAATTATACGGACTTCAGGTTTGGAACAATTCTCCGGAGTATGTAATGCTTTACAACAAAACTCTGTTTGAAGAAAATGGCTGGGAAGTTCCAACCACATATGCAGAACTCAAAGACCTCTGCGCAAAGATCGCAGATACAGGAATCACTCCATGGTTCATGCCAGGAGCAGACGGATGGCAGCATCAGCTCGCATTCTTCCAGATCGGTGGAGTTTATGAAGAAGCAACACCAGGACTGTACGATGCTCTGAATACAAACCAGGCAACATTTGCTGATAATGAAAAAATGCTTGAAGTTCTGAACGAGTTCAAAGAACTTTCTGATGCAGGCTACTTCGGAGAGGACTGGATCGGAACAGACAGCACAAACATGTCAAATGAATTTGGCGATAGAACATGTGCAATGGCAATGGCAAACTCTAGTTACATCAAACAGATCAAAGATGACACAGGTTCCGAAGATGAATATGGAATGTTCCTGATTCCTCTTGGAGACAATACCTGGTATCCAACCAGCCCGGCTGGCCCGACAATGTTTGGATACAAAGGAACAGAGCATGAAGACCTTGTAAGAGAATTCTTCAACTTCGTAACAACAACAGAAAGCCTTCAGGAAATCCTTGACAACTCACCGGCTTACACAAACCTTGATGTAAATGATGACAATCTGGAACAGCACTGGCTGCCAGAAGAGGAAGAATTCCTTGAGACTGTAGACAAAGATAAAATGAGCGTATCTGTACTTCAGAATGGTACAAAATATACAAACGACTACTGGATGCAGTTTGGACAGGATATGATCGCATTCTGCCAGGGTGAAATGGAAGCAAACGATGTTCTTGCAAACATGGATACCAACCGTGCAGAAGCAGCAAAAACTGTCGGAGATGAAAACTGGGAATAAATTTCAGATAAAAACGTTGTGAAATAAGGGTAATTCTTCAGTGCGAGGGAGTAAAATCCTTCGCACTGTCTGCTAAAGGAATAAATAAGAAGATTATCCTTGTGACTTGATTAATCTGGCTGCTAAGAGAACAGGAGGTAACTTCAGTGAATAAGAAAAAAATATATCCCTGGTGGTTTCTGGTACTGCCGCTGGCATTGTATGTAATCTTTTTCCTGCTTCCAAGTGCAATGGGTGTAGGATATTCCTTTACAGACTGGAATTCCAGAAGTGTCCTGAATGGTACACATTTTGTAGGACTGCAGAACTTTAAAGAAATTCTGACATCAAACAAAGGCTATTTAAGTGGAATTGGGAATACACTTAAATTTACGATCATTTCTAACATTGTAAAACTGATCCCGGCACTTATGATCGCAATCATGCTTCAGGAAGGCTTAAGAGGAAAAGGACTTTACAGAACTCTGTTATATCTGCCATCTATTCTTCCATTTGTAATTATCGGTCTGATTTTTAAATCTATCCTCAATTACAATACAGGACTTCTGAATACGATCCTGGATGCACTGCATCTCGGAATCCTGAAACAGAAATGGCTTTCTGATCTGGGTGTTGTATGGAAATCCATTTACGGTGTAGATGCCTGGAGAGGTATTGGTTACGTTATGACTATTTTCCTCGCAGGTCTGAATACGATTCCGAAATCCTACTATGAAGCTGCTGAGATCGATGGTGCAAACTTCTGGCAGAGACTTCGCTATGTAACACTTCCGATGCTTACAGGTTCTATCATGATCAACCTTGTATTTGGTATTACATATGGTCTGAAAGTATTCGATATCGTTTACGTTCTTACAAACGGCGGTCCTGGACATGCAACAGAGGTTCTTACAACTTATGCATTCCAGCTTTACTCCAGAGGTCAGTATGGAATGTCTTCTGCATTGAATACGATCCTTCTTATCATTACAGCGATCATCGGTGTAGGTATTGTTAAGAAAATGAGTAAACAGGAGGTACAGCAGTAATGAAAAAGCAAAAAGTTCAAAACGTGTTGAAGCATATTGTCTGCATCCTTCTGTGCCTGACAGTTGTACTTCCATTTTATATGGTACTTATCAACTCCTTCAAGGATAAAGGAGAGGCCGCAAGAATGAGTCTTGCGCTTCCGACCAAATGGGTATTTTCAAACTACGCAGAGGTTATCAAGAAAGGTAATCTGATTCAGGGATTTGCAAACAGTTTACTGTATGCCCTGGTAGCAACTACACTTGGTGTTGTACTGTGCGCGATGGCAGCATTTGTAATGTGCCGTAACAGAACAAAGTTAAATACATTCCTGTATTACTTCGTTCTCTGCGGACTGTTCTTCCCGGTCAACTATGTAACTCTGGTAAGAGTTTTGAGTACTTTAAACCTGAACGATACACGAGCTGGTATTGTCATGGTATTTACGAGTGCGATGATACCGTTCTGTGTATTTACGATCCGAAACTTCGTAATATCCATTCCGGTTGAATTGGACGAGGCAGCGGTTATCGATGGTGCAGGACCTCTGAGCCTGTTCTTCAAGATCATCATGCCGCTTATGAAACCAACACTTGTAACCTGCTTTATCCTGCAGTTCATGACAGTATGGAGCGACTTCCTTACACCTCTGTACCTGTCCAGCAAGAGCAAACTCTTCCCGATGACCATGGCAGTATACCAGTTCTTCGGAAAGAACAAGAGCTACTGGAACTACATCTTCGCAGATATTGTACTTACCTGTATTCCGGTTATCATTGTTTACATGATCGGCCAGAAATACATCGTTGGTGGAATGACTTCCGGTGCGGTGAAAGAGTAAAAACGATTAATAAAAAATAGACGTTTATCTCTTATAAGAGACAGACGTCTATTTTTTATTACAATACTTTATTCAGGAAATCAATCGTTCGTGCTTCCTGTGGATTCAGGAGGACTTCTTGTGGGGAGCCTTCCTCTACGATGTAACCGCCGTCCATAAAGATAACCCGGTCGGCGACTTCGCGGGCGAAGCCCATTTCATGGGTTACAATCACCATTGTCATGCCATCGGCGGCGAGCTGCTTCATAACCTGAAGAACTTCACCAACCATTTCCGGGTCGAGAGCACTGGTTGGCTCATCAAAAAGCATGATATCAGGGGTCATGCAAAGGGCACGTGCGATAGCCACACGCTGCTTCTGACCACCGGAAAGCTGCTCTGGATATGTGTCAGCTTTGTCGGCCATGCCGACTTTTTCCAGCATGTGGATGGCGCGCTGTCTGGCTTCATCCTTGGTAGCTTTTTTCAGTTCTACCGGAGCGAGCATCAGGTTCTGTGTGACATTCATATGCGGGAAAAGATTGAAATGCTGGAATACCATTCCTACATTTTCACGGACTTTATTGATATCAATATGTTTGTCTGTAAGATTGTGTCCATCTACGATCACTTCTCCGGCGGTGATCTCTTCGAGCTTGTTCATGCAGCGCAGGAAAGTAGATTTACCGCTTCCGGAAGGTCCGATGATAACGACTACTTCACCTTCATGAATGTCTGTGGAGATATCCTTCAGGACTTCCAGAGAGCCGAAGTTTTTTTTCAGATGTGATACGTGGATTTTGACGTTGTCTTTATTTACGGCCACGGTTTAATCTCCTTTCTAAGACTTTTGCGATTTTGGACAGGATTGTGATGACGATCAGGTACATGATCGCAACAATACCCCATGTCTGGAAGGACATGAAAGAATTGGCAACAACGTTCTTTGCAGTGTTGACCAGTTCCGGGAATCCGATAACGGACAGGATGGAAGTATCTTTCAGAGTGATGATAAACTGATTGATGATACTTGGAATCATAGTACGGATCGCCTGCGGAAGAACAACGCGGATCATAGCGCGGGAATAAGGAAGTCCGAGACTCCTTGCCGCTTCCATCTGACCAGGATCAACGGACAGGATACCTGCACGGATGATCTCAGCCATGTAAGCACCACAGTTCAGTGCAAGGCAGACAGTTCCGGCCTGAAGTGCTGTCAGGGTAAAACTGAATCCCATCATATTGTTCAGACAGTAAGGAACACCGAAATAAATAAAATACGCGAGGACGATCATAGGAACGCCTCGGATAACATCAACAAAAATAGAAGATATGATTCTGCAGGCTTTATTCTTAAGTACACTTAACAAACCAAAAAACATACCCAGAATACAGGCAAAAAACAGACCGCATAAAGCAAGAAGCAGGGTCTGTCCCATTGCAAGGAGCAGCAGATTTCCATATCTTGTTATGATCTGGATCATGGAAAACTCCTTTCAAAAACAAAGCTGCCACAAAATGCAGCAGCCCTGTAATTCGTGTAATATATATTCTGATTATTCAGCAGCTTCCTCTTCAGCAGGAGCCTCTGTTGTATCTGCCTCAGCGTCATCAGCAGCTTCTTCTGTCGGAACTGCGTCTTCTCCAAGGTATTTGGCAATGATCTCGTCGTATTCGCCGCTTTCTTTGATGTCTTTGAGACCAGCGTTGAACATATCGAGAAGTTCCTGATTGTCTGCGTCGAAGATTGCGAATCCATAAGGAGATCCTTCGTTTGCAGTGTCCTCAAGAATCTGAAGAGCGAGGTCACCATCTTTGATGGAGGATGCCATGATCGGAGTATCCTCGAAGCATGCTACAACCTGTCCACCGAGAACTGCCTGATACATTGTCGGTGAATCTTCATAGTAAGTAATGTTGAATCCGTATTCGTCTTTGAGGCTTTCTGCGTAGGTAGCACCCTGTGTACCGGTCTTAACACCTACAGTTTTGCCTTTCAGATCGTCGAACCCTTTGATATCGGAATCTTTCTGTACAGTCATAGACTGAGTTGCATTGTAATATCCATCGGAAAACAGCCAGCCGCTTTCTTTTCTTTCATCTGTAATAGATGCGCCGGCGATCATACCGTCAGCCTGTCCAGCCTGGCATGCAGCGATAGAAGCGTCCCATCCAAGACTCTTGAGTTCATATTCAAAGCCCTGATCTTTTGCGATCGCATCAAGTACGTCTACGTCGATACCTACGAAATTGCCGCTATCGTCTGTATATTCGAATGGTTTGAATACAGTATCGGTTGCGATGGTCCATTTCTTATCTGTCTCTGCATCAGAAGCTGCAAATACAGGAACAGTAAGGCTTCCTGCGAGTAATCCCATTGTTAATAAATAACACATCTTTTTCATAGAGAAACACACTCCTTTTCTTTTAAATAATGAAAAAAGGCGCAGTTTACAAAAAAACTGACGCCTTCGTCGCTTTTTTCAATTTTATCATTCAAAAAACGCACTGTCAATGGAATGTTTTAAATTTTTACCATATTAAAGGGATTGTCCTATAAATAAAACATAATTTAGAAGAACGAATATTTATGGAAAGCTTATATACAGATATTGGTGCTTATGCTACCATTAAAATAAGAAAATTTACATGTACATGTCAAAAAGTAAAAGAGGGATAGAAAATGGAAAAAATTAAAGTAGCAGCAATACAGATGCCAACACTGACTGACAAAATGCAGAATGTCAGGACAGCGGGAATATATCTTGAAAAGATAAAAGATGAGAAACCGGATTTTGTTATTCTTCCGGAGATGTTCTGCTGTCCATATCAGACGCAGAATTTCCCGGTCTATGCAGAAGAAGAGGGTGGGCCTGTATGGCAGCAGCTTTCGGAATATGCGAACCAATATGGAATCTATCTTATCGGAGGTTCAATGCCGGAGAAGGATGCAGAGGGAAAAGTTTACAACACATCTTATATTTTTGACCGACAGGGAAAACAGATTGGCAAGCACAGAAAGGTGCATTTGTTTGATATTGATGTCACAGGTGGACAGACATTTAAGGAATCCGATACTTTGACGGCGGGAGATCATGATACAGTTTTTGATACCGAGTTTGGCAGGATGGGAGTCATTCTATGTTTTGATATTCGGTTCCCTGAGCTTGCGCGGATGATGGTAAATGATGGCGCAAAGGCAATCTTCGTTCCAGCGGCTTTCAATATGACGACAGGTCCTGCACACTGGGAACTGTCCTTCCGAACCAGAGCACTGGACAACCAGATTTACATGATAGGCTGCGCCCCAATGCGCGATGAATCCGCAGGATATATTTCCTGGGGACATTCCATTGTCACAGATCCATGGGGCAGAGTCATAGATATGCTGGATGAAAAAGAAGGCGTACTTCTGACAGAACTGGATCTTGACTATGAAGAGCAGGTAAGAGAAGAGTTACCGTTATTAAAGAGCAGGCGGAAGGATATGTACCGTCTGGAAAAACTATGCAAATAATGCTATGCTTTGTGCGAAGCTATATGTGCTTGTTATAATTTTTTTATAGAAAGTTCATACACAAATATGGACATCTATGTTATTATAAAAATAGAACAAATAGTTCGCAGAAAGGCTTGTGGTGGATGAAAGCAGAAAGCACATTAGCAAAAATGATTTCTACCGCAGGAGAAAAAGCAGCGTATGACAGGGCATGTAAACGGTTACTCGCGAATAAAATAATTCTTGCCTGGATCATGAAGAGCTGTCTGGAAGAGTACAGGGATTGTGAGATTTCGGAGATTGCTTCAAGGTACATAGAAGGTGAGGCACAAATTTCAGAAGTTGCAGTACATCCGGATGAAGAAGTGCAATCCCAACAGATAATAGGATTAAATACAGAAGACAGTACTATTAATGAAGGAACCGTAACTTATGATATCAGATTTCGCGCGATTGTACCCGGAACAGGAGAGAAAATCAGCCTTATTATAAATATAGAGGCTCAAAACGATTTTTATCCAGGGTATCCAGTTGTAAAAAGAAATCTGTATTATTGTTGCAGACTGGCTTTTTCACAATATGGAACAGAATTTACGAACTCTCATTATGAGAAGATAAAGAAGGTTTACAGCATTTTTATCTGTATGAACCCTCCAAATTACAGGAAGAATACGATTAACCAGTATTCTATAAAAGAAGAAAAAATGATTGGCAAATTCAGTGAGAGTACAAAGAATTATGATCTGATGACAGCAATTGTAATTTGTCTTGGAGATGCAGAAGACAGCAAAGAGATTGGAATTCTGAAACTGTTGGAAGTATTATTGTCGTCTGAGAGGAATGCAGAAGAGAAAAAGCGTATATTGCAGGAAGCTTTTTCTATTAAGATGACACAGGAATTGGAAAGAGAGGTGTCGGAAATGTGTAATCTGAGTGATAGTGTGGAACAGAAAGGCATAGCCAAAGGTATTACAGAGGGTATTATTTCATCAATTCAAAAATTGATGGAAAGTATGGGATGGACCATAGAGCAGGCTATGGATGCACTTAAGATACCAAAGGAAGAGCGAAATAGCTACCTTAATATGTTGAAAAAATAAGCAGAACTTTAGAGGTCAGGGAAAATTCGAACATGAAATTTTCCTGACTTTTTTCATTTCTTGACAGATGTATTTTCTGGTGATACAATACAGTTCTTTGGTGAAACAAAATGTAACATATATGAATCGAAATATAACTATTCAACATAACCATGCTGACAAGCTCAGAGAAGGACAGGATATGAACAAGAAAGAAAATCATTCTGTAAAAAGTGAAATAGAACAGGCACTTCTCCGTCTTATGACACAGAAATCCTATCTGGACATCACTGTAACAGATATTGTACAGGAAGCGAAGGTTGCGAGGGTTTCTTTTTACAGGAATTTCGCTTCTATTTCGGAAGTGCTGGACAGTATCGCAGATGCAACTGCAGAAAAACTGAATATAGAATTCCTGCCGTTGCTGGATACAACAGATGAACGAAAACTGCGGGAATATCTGTTTAATTATTTTTATCAGATATCACTGAATTACAAAGAGATGTGGGCAATCCGGGGACTTAATATGGATCTTTTTACGAAACGTCTCGGAGAAAAGATTCATGAAAGACGTAAAGCCGTAGAATCCGCAGACCCGGATATGTCCGAAAAATATGGATGGGTCATAAAACTCTGCGTGCTGGATGGCGTATCCAGACGCTGGATCATGGATGAAATGAAAGAAACACCAGAAGAGATGATCGATTATGTAATACCGATTATTAAAACGTTATAAAAATAGATGTAACTATTCAGTAGGTAGTATCCCGCGAGGTATTGTGGCATGTTTTTTGCCAAAATCCCGAGACATACAAGTCAAAATGCCATCACCGAAGGTGATTTGGAATGCATTTTGACTCGTAACTGTGAGGGTACTGAACAGTTACGAATAGAATACGAGGGAAAAATATTATGAAGAAAACAGGAATCATGACAGACAGCCACAGTGGGATTTTGAGCGAGGAAGCGCAGAGACTTGGAATTAAAGTACTTCCGATGCCGTTTTATATCGGAGAGAAGCTGTACCGTGAAGGCGTAGATCTTTCCAGGGATGAATTTTATGACATGCTCCGAAAGGGAGTGGATGTGTCTACATCCCAGCCATCACCGGCAAAAGTCATAGATATGTGGAAAGAAATGCTCAAAGAATATGAAGAAATTGTCTACATTCCACTCAGCAGTGCATTAAGCGGCTCCTGCATGGCTGCACAGGCAATGGCAAATGAAGATGAATTTGCCGACAAAGTATTTGTCGTAGACAACGGCCGTGTGGCTACACCGATGCACCGTTCCGTCCTTGATGCAGTAGAAATGGCAGAAAAAGGTTACAGCGCAGCCGAGATCAAGAAAATCCTCGAAGAGACCAGAGAAAAAATGACTATTTACATTGGACTCAGCACTCTGGAATACCTCAAAAAAGGCGGAAGAGTCAGCTCCATGACAGCATTGGCAGCAGATGTCCTGAACATCAAACCTGTTATGCACTTCAGCACAGGAACCCTCGATACCTACCAGAAATGCCGCGGTATGAAGAAGTCCCGCAAAGTCATGATTGATGCGATGAAACATGAACTGGAAACCAATTTCCGTGAAGAATATGCTGCCGGAAAAGTATATCTGATGGCAGCCTCAAGCAGTACTGACGAAGCAACAGAAGAATGGGTAAACCAGATCAAAGAAAGTTTCCCGGGAATGGAAGTCATGTGCGATAAACTTTCCTTCGGCCTGTCCTGCCATATCGGACCGGATGGACTGGGAATCGGATGCACCTGTAAGCCGGTGTAAAGTCAAAATTTAATCATCTTCCCACACAGGCAGCGGCAGATTGTTTTCCAGTGCATGTTTGATCGCTTTGTAATGTTTTACTTTGTGATGAACGTGTGCGGAATCTTTCTGAAGCTGCCTGAGTTTTTCATCTACTATTTTTTCCTGATCTTCCAGAAGACAGATGACATCGTCAATATACTGCGCTTCGTCTGTCTCGTACTCAAAAAATTTCCGAAGCTGTGGAATTGTCATACCGGTACGTTTAAAACAGTTGATGCAGTTGAGACGTTCAATATGCTTTTCTGTGTAGATCCGCTGACCGGAAGAAGACTTTTCTACATTGGGGAGTAAGCCTTCACTTTCGTAATAACGCAGTGTAGAAGCCGGAAGCGAAAAAAGTTCAGATATTTCACGAATGCTATATGTTTTCATGTAAAAACCTCCTTGACTTCAAGTATACTTGAAGTGCTATTCTTTTGTAAAGATAAATCAGTTACTGTGAACGAAGTGAACAGTAACATAAATCATTTTCAGGAGGGATTCAAAATGGAGAAATCTACTGTTTATTTTACAGATTTTCGATGTCCGGTAGGAACAAGCCAGCTTGATAAGCTGAGGAAGCTCTGTATCGCAGCCGGTATCAAGGACATTGATATGGATGGAAAATTTGTAGCGATCAAAATGCATTTTGGTGAATTGGGAAACATGGCTTTTCTTCGTCCAAATTATGCAAAAGCAGTTGCAGATCTGTGTAAGGAGCAGGGTGGTATGCCGTTTCTGACGGACTGTAATACACTGTATCCGGGAAGCAGAAAGAATGCCCTGGAACATCTGGATTGTGCAAATCTGAATGGTTTTAACACGATCACAACAGGCTGTCAGATCATCATCGGAGATGGACTGCGTGGAACAGATGAAGTAGAAGTTCCGGTTGTAAACGGAGAGTACTGCAAGACTGCATTTATCGGACATGCGATCATGGATGCAGATATTTTTATCAGTCTGAGCCATTTCAAAGGTCATGAGGCAACTGGATTTGGCGGTGCACTCAAGAATATTGGCATGGGCTGTGGAAGCCGCGCGGGAAAAATGCAGCAGCATGCAAGTGGAAAACCGGCAATCAATGAAGACGTCTGTCGTGGCTGCCGCCGCTGTGCAAAAGAATGCGGAAGTGACGCAATTACTTATGTAAACAAAAAAGCCGTGATCGATTATGATAAATGCAAGGGCTGTGGACGCTGTATCGGAGCCTGCAGTTTTGATGCTGTATACAATCCGAACAGCAGTGCAAATGAACTTCTTGACCGCAAGATGGCAGAATATGCACAGGCAGTCTGTCACGGACGCCCACATTTCCATATCGCGCTGGTTCAGGATATCAGCCCGAACTGTGACTGTCATGGAGAGAACGATGCACCGATCCTTCCGGATATCGGAATGTTTGCAAGCTTTGATCCGGTCGCTCTGGATCAGGCATGTGCAGATGCCTGCCTCAAAGCAACACCGATCGAGAACAGCCAGCTCGGAGAACATCTGGCAGAACCTGGATGGCATTGTCATCACGATCATTTCAAAGATTCCAATCCAAACATCGAATGGAAGGCAACTCTGGATCAGGCAGAAAAGGTCGGACTTGGAACCAGAGAATATGAATTAAAGAGAGTTAAATAAAGAAAACTTACGGATTTTTACAAAAATCGGGATGCAGAAGCATAAAAATGTTACTGTTCACTCCGTTCACAGTAACTTGGTCAAAATCCATTCCAAATCACCTTCGGTGATGGGATTTTGCCCTGTATGTCTCGGGATTTTGCCATATTCATGGCAAAACACCTCGCGGGATACTACCTGTGAACAGTAACATAAAAATAGCTTCTGCATCCCTTTTTACGATATATCATTTGCTTATGATGCAAAAGCGTGATATCATCAGAAGAGTGTAGATTAAGAAAAGTGGGAGAGGAAAATTATGGACAAGCATAAGCATGAGAGAAGTACATTCTCGGGCAAGATCGGGTTTGTACTGTCTGCGGCCGGTGCTTCGGTAGGTCTTGGAAATATATGGAGATTTCCATACCTTGCAGCGAAGTATGGCGGCGGCATTTTTTTACTGGTTTACATCATCCTGGCACTGACGTTTGGTTACACGATGATCGTAGCGGAGACAGCACTCGGACGTATGACAAAGAAAAGCCCTGTAGGAGCTTTTGCAAAATTTGGTAAATCCAAATGGCTGTCATTTGGCGGATGGATCAATGCGATCATTCCGGTTCTGATCGTACCGTATTATTCTGTGATCGGTGGATGGGTGATCAAATATCTGGTGGAGTATATCAAAGGAAACAGTCAGGGACTTGCTACAGACGGTTACTTTTCTACATTTATATCTGATGGAGTTTCCACAGAAGTCTGTTTTCTGTTTTTTACCCTGCTTACCCTGATGATCATTTATGCAGGCGTGCAGAACGGTGTGGAACGAGTTTCCAAGTTTATGATGCCGATCCTGGTCTTTTTGTCAGTCATTATCGTAATTTATTCTGTGACAAGACCAGGCGCACTGGAAGGCGTGAAGTACTTCCTTGTACCGAACATTAAGAACTTTTCCTGGATGACAGTTGTTGCAGCGATGGGACAGATGTTCTATTCTCTGTCAATTGCAATGGGTATCCTGGTAACATTCGGTTCTTATATGAAGAAAGACGTGTCTATCGAAGGCTCTACAACAAATGTAGAAATCTTTGACACGGCGATTGCGATGATGGCAGGTCTGATGATCATTCCGGCAGTTTTTGCTTTCTCCGGCGGCGATCCGGACACACTGCAGGCTGGTCCGGCACTGATGTTCATCACGATTCCGAAAGTATTTGCAAGCATGGGATTCGGAACACTGGTAGGAATCCTGTTCTTTGTCCTGGTACTCTGTGCAGCACTGACAAGCTCTATTGCTCTGACAGAGAGTGCAGTTTCTACTTTCCAGGATGAGCTGAAATGGAGCCGCAGGAAATCAACCGTTCTTGTCGGAGTCATCATGATAATTCTCGGAAGCCTTTCTTCTCTGGGATATGGACCACTGGGATTTGTAAAGATTATTGGAATGCAGTTCCTTGATTTCTTTGATTTCCTGACCAACTCCGTAATGATGCCGATCGCAGCAATTGCTACCTGCCTTCTGGTATCCAGAGTTATTGGTGTAAAACGAATCGAGAAAGAAGTTCTTCTTGGAGAAAGTACTTTCCGAAGAAAAAATATTTTCAATTTTATGATTCAGTATCTCTGTCCGATCTTTGCGGCGATCATTCTGATCAGTTCCGTAGCGAATGCATTTGGATGGATTTCGATGTAAAAAACGGGGGCGAGACCATTGGTCTCGCCCCAACTTTTATACTTTTGGCTGATAACGCATATCAGACACATTATATACCGTGATAAATGCAAGAGGATCTTCTTTGTTGATGAAATTCATCAGCTTCTGATATTCCGTCTTATCTACGATCGTGATGATCTCATTTCGTTTCTGCATATTGTAAGCACCGTATGCCTCATAAACAGTAGCTCCACTATGTAATTCATGGATAATGAAGTTTCGGAGCTCTTCTTCCTTCTTCGTGATAATGCATACACGTCGTTTAATGTTATGGTCAAAGATAAAATGATCCAGAACGATTCCGTTGAAATAAGTTCCAAGGATACTCAAAACAACAGTCTTCTTGTCATAAACAAGTGCGGCAGAAAGTGCAACGCACATGCCTGAAAGTGACATGGCCTTGCCAAGTTCCATATGCAGATATTTGTTCATGATCTTTGCAACGATGTCCAGACCGCCGGAGGATGCATTTCTGTTAAAAAGAATGCTCAGTCCTACGCTGACGACCAGGATATAGCAGAGAACATCCAGCTCCTGACTGTTGGTCATGGAACCGAAATCAGGAAAAATCTTTTCGAACAGACCAAGAAACAGAGGAAGCATGATGCTGGTATAAACAGTCTTTACACCAAACTCTTTACCGCAGGTAAAAAAACCGATGATCAGCAGTACCACATTCAGGATCATCGTGATCGCAGAAAGCGGAAGCGGCACAAAGTTGGATAAAACGATTCCAAGACCGGAAATGCTGCTGACAGAAGTATGGCTTGGAACCAGGAAAAAATATACCGCTGCGGCGATGATCGCCACGGCAACAGTCAGAATCACTGTTTCCAGTAACAGTTTTGAATAATTCAGTTGTTTTTTCATAATAAGATCTCCAGGTAATAGTTTTTGAAAGATTAAGCCTGTTCTTCCGGAAGAGGAAGCTTCACCGTGATCGGATGGTGATCGAGAGCAGGGATGATCTTGTCTGTGAAATCCTTTGTTGAGAATTTCAGGCTGGATGTGTTGATACATGGGTGACATCCGAAATATGGGTCTTTGAGTACATCTTCGTCGATCAGAAGCTGGATTTTTTTCTCATGGTCGTTCATAAGACCAAGGACACTGACAGACCCGGGTGTGATGTCCAGATATTTTTCCATATATTCCGGTTTGGCGAAGGATAATCTGGCAGAACCGATCTGTGCGGAGAGATTCTTGGTCTTAAAAGGTTTGTCACCCGGCATCAGGAGCAGATAGAAGTCTGTTTCCTGGCGGTTGCACAGAAAAAGGTTTTTGCAGATCGCTGTGTCATCACCAAGGACACGGTCGATTGCCTCGCAGGCCTCCATTGTCATGGCTGCCTCGTGATCTACTCTCTGATACTCTACTCCAAGTTTATCTAAAAAATCATATACGCGGATCTCTTTGTCGAGTCTGCCATCTGTATTTTCTGGTCTTCCGTTTTGTAACTGCATTTGTTATAACTCCTTGTAAATTAACTTTTATTAGAATACATTCTTTTATATTATGGCATAAAATAACAGAAATACAATAAAAAAATGTGATAGGCTGGGGAAATAAAATAAGGTACAATATAGATGTATCTATTTGTACTTTTGGCTAATAAAGGAAGAAGTATGTTTGAGAAAAATACAAAACAAGTCAATCGAATGATTGCAAATATGTTTGCTGCAGGTTCGCTTGTCGTTCTTGTGCTGGCTGTATGTTCCACTGTAGGAATTTTTGAATTTGGCAAAAAATATACCATGATCCTGCTGGTTGCAGGACTTGCTATCGCACTGAGTCCGCGCATTCTGATCGACAGAGTCCGTTATTGAGGACATGAAAGCGATCATAGATGCGAGAAACGACAAGAAACTTCCTATCTATTATCATATTCAGGAAAACATGCCTCAGAACCTGGAAGGTGATGCGGTAAGGATCAAGCAGGTAATGTTGAACTATGCTTCTAATGCCATAAAATACACAGAATCCGGGCAGATCGACATTACAGTTGGATGTGAAGAGATGCAGGATGGACTTGTAAATCTTATTTATACAGTCAAAGATACAGGTCAGGGGATCCGTGAGGAAGATATCAGCAAACTGTTTCTGATGTACAGTCAGCTGGATCAGCAGATCAATCATGGAAAAGAAGGCACCGGTATTGGACTTGCGCTCAGCAAGGCATTTATTGAGCAGATGAATGGAACGGTAAGTGTAAAGAGCAGTTATGGAAAGGGAAGTACATTTTCCTTCCGTGTGCCGCAGAAGATCATCCAGGTCCGCGAGGAAGAATCCGACGTAAAGGAAATGCATAGCTTCACTGCACCAGATGCCTGCATTCTGCTTGTAGATGATAATGAGATCAACAGGGAAGTTGTCAAAGCCATGCTGGAACCGCTTGAAATTGAGATTGATGAAGCCAGAGATGGACTTGAGGCTGTAAACATGACAAAAAACAGGCAGTATGATCTGATCTTGATGGACAGTCATATGCCTGTCATGAGTGGAGAAGAAGCCACAAAAGCAATCCGTGAAGCAGAAACGGATACTCACATTCCAGTCATCGCGCTTACCGCAGATGCGATCAGCGGAGTCAGAGAACGCCTGCTTGGCTGTGGAATGAATGACTACATTGTAAAGCCGGTTCAGATGCAGGAACTCTGTGAGATCATCTATAAATATCTGCCGGAGAATAAAATACTGGATGAAGAAATAACACAAAACTAGTGGTAAAAGCTTCAAAAAAGTTACGAAGTTCGTTGTAGGAAGATGCGGAAATTATAAATTATGGGAGGGCTTTTTATGAGAAAAACATACCAAAAAATACTGGCATTGGCAGGGGCAGGAATCATGTTGATGAATTCAACTGTATTTGCAGCAGAGGATACAGATATGGACTTACTGGCATTTACAAATCAGATTCAGGAAGATGGAACTATGCTCTATAACTTTGAAGATGTAAGTCTTACAATTCCGGCATATTGGATAGGTAAAGTAAAAGTCAGTATCAAAGATAACAGCGTGATTTTTTATCATAAAGCCAGTCAGGAAAACTGGATGAAAAATTATGGATTTGTTGAGGATGGAAAATTAGTTACGTTGCTGTATTCGGCAGATCGGGATTTTTCGGATTATGACGATCTTTCCTATATTGGTTTCAGTGAAGATTCAGCAATGAATTATGTTCTTATTTTTCCAACAGATGTACAGGGGTATACAGATGACAAAGCAGTTTTTGATGAATTTCATGAGCTGACTTCAGAGCTAGAGTTTGTGAAAGAACATGCATGTATGCTGGAGTCAGAAAATTAAATTATCAGGGAGCTGCTGGGGATGGAGCAGTAACTGTGGCAATGGCAGTCCCTGATGTACCTATGTGCATTTCTGCGACACGAGCTGAGTAGATCACCGGAATTTACGATTCTTTCAGATCGCGGAGTGCATGACTGATTCCGGGCGGTAGCATTTTTTATTTTTATGGAATTCTCTTTTTGATCCCGGTGCTGATCCAGCGGAAAGCTTCCTGGAAGCCAGAACTTATGATGAAACAGGAAGTGCTTTCCAACTTCCTGTTTCTGGGACTCTTTGCAAGTGCGGTAGGGTTCCTGCTCTGGAATCTTTCCACGAAATGGATCGGTGTGGTGAAGACAAGCGTGTATATTTATGTTTCACCGGTAGTGACGGTAGTACTGTCCATGCTGGTGCTTCACGAAAAAATGACAGTAGTCTCTGTGATCGGATCTGCGCTGATCTTTGTGGGACTGGTGATCTCACAGAAAAGAAGAGCCACTGGGGACGGAGTTTGATGGTATTCAACTCCGTCCCCAGTGCTCTTTTAGAGCGGCAGCATGAGTGCAATCGTGCTGCCTTTCTCATTACTTTCGAGCACTTTTACCTGTCCGCCATGTTGTCTGGCAATTTCGGTTACGAGGGCGAGTCCAAGACCGGCACCACCCATGGCACGGCTTCGGGATTTGTCTACGCGGAAAAACGGGGCGAAGATTTTTTCCTGATATTCAGGAGAAATTCCAATGCCGGTGTCAGAGATTTCAATGAAAGCACAGTCTGCCGGATGAGGCTGTGAAGAGGCATCCAGAATGACTTTTCCCGGATGGAGAGTTACAGTTACTTTTCCTGAAGGATGGTTATATTTGATAGCATTTTCCACGAGATTATACACAGCACGGTAGAGAAGAAGATAACTTCCGATAACAGTACAGTCGCCATCTCTTTGGATCAATTCAATTTGCTTCTGCTCAGCCACTGAAGCCAGATCACAGAAAACTTCCTCTGTAAGCTCTGCCAGCGAAATTGTCTCAGAGCGTTCAACCGTCTGAATACCGGTCATATCGAGAAGAATCTCTGCCAGATGAGAAAGACGCCCGGTCTGTTCCTGAATCAAGGAGAAAATCTCCTGGTATTCTTCTGTGGAAGGTGTCTTTTTGCGGGCAAAAACTTCCAGATTTGTCTGCATGACGGCAAGCGGAGTCCGAAGCTCATGTGCGGCACTGGCAGAAAACTGCTTCTGTGCAGTGAATGCATCATCCAGACGAGAGAGCATTTTATTAAAAGAAGCAGTCAGTTGGGAAATTTCGTCGTTACTGTCTGGTATTTCCAGAGATTCTGAAAGATTCTGCGCCTGTATTTTACCAATTTTTGTACTGAGGTCATGCAAAGGAGTCAGTGCACGGCGGCTGATGAAATAAGTTCCGATACTGCTTAGAAGAATAATAATGCCGGTAGCGATCATGCTTCTGATGCAAAATAAGTCTTTGGTCGCCTGCACCTGATTGGAAAGATCCGGAAACAATATGGATGGATCTAGATTGAAAGTGATTGGTGTGGAGTCAGTTTCATTAATCTGTACGATGTAGCTTTCAAGATTTTCCATTCCGGTGACAGCGGAATTACTGATGAAAAAATACATCAGAATGCAGGTGACGGTTACAAGCAGAGTGATGAGCAAAGTCAGCCGCCACTGCAGGGAGCGTTTCTTCAGTGGATTTTTTATTGTATGATTTTCTTTCATTTCAGATCCTCCGTCAGAATATAGCCCTGTCCGATCCTATTCTGGATCGGATCATTGCCAAGAGCCGTGCGCAGCTTTTTGCGAAGGGCAGAAATATGGACACGTATGGAGTTGCTGAAGCTGTTGACGCTTCCGTCCCAGATATGTTCGATCAGTTCTTCCGGGCCGATGATACGATTCTGGTGAAGCATAAAATATTCCAGCAGTGCGGTTTCCTTCCGGGTGAGAGAAAGTTCTTCGTTGTCGATGCTGGCTTTTCTTGTACGGGTATCAAAGGTGATACGTCCGCATTTCAGGCAGATATTTTCCTGAATAAATTTTCGCCGTGTCAGGCTGCGGATCCGGGCTTCCAGTTCCTCGAAGTGAAAAGGCTTTGTCAGATAGTCATTTGCTCCAAGATCAAGTCCTTCTACTTTGTCCTGGATTTGTCCTCTGGCGGAAAGAATCAGAACAGGTGTGGAGAAGTTTATTTCCCGGAACTGCCGCAGGATTTCCAGACCATCTATGCCGGGAAGATTCAGATCCAGAAGAATCAGATCATAATTTTCGGTCAGGCACAATTCCAGTCCCTCATCTCCATCAAAACAGGTATCTGTTTCGTATCCATTCATGCGAAGTCCCTCTGCAATCGAGCAGCAGAGCTGTTCTTCGTCTTCTATCACTAATATGTGCATGTGCAATCTCCTTTGTCTGATATGATGTAGAGGTCAAAAATGCTTATATTGGAACTCTGGTATTATCATATCATGTTCCATATAAAATTCCCGTAAAAAATACAGGTATAAGAAGAAATTTTGATTTTTTTGATTTCTTAACAGAGATTTTATAGACAGGATGATATAATACGGTTACAGTAATCAAAGCGTGTATAATAAAAGCACAAAACAATTTATAAATTACAGGACAAATATGAAGGGAGATATATATCATGAAATTCAGAATGAAAAAAATAACAGCACTTATGACAGCAGCAGTATTGGGAGCATCCACCTTTGGCGGTGTGTCTGTAATGGCAGCAGAAAGTACAGAAGCAATGGCAGTTCCGGCAGATGAAGCGGGGATGGTGGTTGATGGAGATGCGGTTGCAGCAGATGGTGATGCAATCCCGTCTGATTTTATACAAGGTACTTTCAAACCATCCGATACAACTGTTCAGGCTCAGGATTCATATGAATATCCATTTCTTGGACTCAACATGAAGCTTCCTGAGGAACTGCTTAAACAGATAAAGGCGCAGAGCATTGCAATGATCACCAATGAAGGATGGAATGATAATGCGGATGCAATTAAATATGCATATATAAGCTGGAGTGAAATGACCGAGGAACAGAAAGAGGCAGAGGTTGACAAGCTTGGAACAGCATATGATGACTGGTGCAACAGTCTTGCAAAAATCGGAGTAATCGGAATTTATGACGAAGATTCGGAGAAAGAACTGGATAAGATCACCGGCTGTACCGAGCACAAAGAAATTGGAAGCAGCAGTGACGGAAAGTATAAGTATTATCTGAGCACAAACAAGGATGCAGATGAGTCTCTGAAAAAGGAAGTGGAAGAAATCGACGTGACACTCACAGATATGACACCATTCCAGCAGCTTTCTGCTTTTGATCAGCCGCAGGACACCAGCAATACAGGTGATTCCACAACTGTAGGCAAGTTTGAGACAAAGGGCATTGACGGAAAGGACTATACAGAAAAAGTATTCAGCGATTATGATCTGACTCTGGTAAACATCTTTACCACCTGGTGTTCTCCATGCGTCAACGAGATTCCGGAACTGGAGAAACTCTATGAAGAGATGAAAGAAAAAGGCGTGGGTGTTGTCGGCGTAGTTCTTGATACAGTAGGAGATGATGGCAAACAGGATGATGCTACAGTGAAAAAAGCCGGTGTCCTTCAGAAAAAGACAAAAGCCTCCTATCCTTTCCTGATTCCGGATTCAACAATGATGAACGGACGTCTGAACGGTATCTCTGCCTTTCCTGAAACATTTTTTGTTGACAAAGAAGGAAATATCGTAGGAGAAACATATTCAGGAAGTCATACGCTGGACGAATGGAAAGAAATCGTTGAAAAAGAACTTGAAAACATTTCAAAATAATTTGATAGAAAGATCAGAACAATGATGAAAAAAATAACAGATTCAAAGTGGATAGGTCCTGCACTGGCGATTTTGGGAATTCTCCTGATGATATTTGGAATTTACCGGGGCGAAGTGGATGTAGTCTTTACAAAAGCAATCAATATCTGTATGGAGTGTATTGGAATTGGATAATAAAAAAATGAAAATCAATGAATGGCCGCGCCACGGGATCCAGGCACTGTGGGCGTTTCTTACCAACAGCCGTGTTTCCGGATTTGTGACTGGAAAGATTTATACCGGAAAACTGAAAAATGTATGTGTTCCGGGGCTGAACTGTTATTCCTGTCCCGGCGCCACAGGCGCCTGTCCGATTGGATCTCTTCAGGCAGTGATCGGCAGCTGGAACTTTAAAATGGCATATTATGTAGCAGGATTTCTGATTTTTGTCGGAGCTTTGCTGGGAAGGCTTGTCTGTGGATTCCTCTGTCCGTTTGGGCTGATACAGGACCTGCTGAATAAAATCCCGTTTCCAAAGAAGATCCGGACATTTCGGGGAGATAAGTTGCTGCGCAAATTAAAATACGTGATCTTTGTGGTATTTGTAATCCTGCTTCCGATGTTTGTTGTAGATATCATGGGACAGGGTGCACCATATTTCTGTAAGCTGATCTGCCCGGCAGGTACGCTGGAAGGAGGACTTCCACTGGTGCTTCTGAATAAATCCATGCGCAGTGCGATAGGATGGCTTTTTATATGGAAAAATACGATTCTTGTGGTTACGATCATACTCTCTATTATTATTTACCGGCCATTCTGTAAATATATCTGTCCGTTGGGCGCTTTTTATTCTGTATTTAACAAAGTTTCTGTTTTTTGCTATCGAGTAGATGCAGAAAAATGCGTTCACTGTGGAAAATGTGCAAAAGCATGTCAGATGGAAGTAAATCCGGTGGAAAACCCGAACAGCTTAGAATGTATTCGCTGTGGAAGATGTAAAAAAATTTGTCCGACACAGGCAATTCAGTGTGGGGTAAAAAGAAAATAAAATTTTTATACAGGCTTAATATCAGATGATAATCAATATTAAGCTTGTATAACTTCTTTTCTGGTATATAATACTATTAAAATCAAAAAGAGGAGATTAGTTATGCCAGAAAGACATAAAAGAAAACATCTGACATCCTTTCAGATGATTATTTTAGGTTTTGCAGGAGTGATCCTTTTGGGAGCACTCCTGCTTATGTTACCCGTCTCATCTGTGGAGGGAGTTGTAACGCCCTTTGATCAGGCACTTTTTACCTCAACTTCTGCCGTATGTGTGACGGGTCTTGTTGTGCAGGACACAGGAAGCTACTGGTCAGGTTTTGGACAGGCAGTGATATTGTTGCTTATACAGACAGGCGGCCTGGGAGTTGTAACGGTTGCTGTTTCGGTATTTATGCTGTCAGGACGAAAGATATCACTGATGCAGCGAAGCACTATGCAGGATGCCATCTCAGCACCAAAAGTCGGTGGTATTGTCCGCCTGACAAAGTTTATTCTGAGAGGAACGTTTCTGATCGAAGGAATTGGTGCAGTTTTGCTTCTTCCGGTATTTTGCCGTGATTTTGGAATAAAAGGTATATGGATGTCGATTTTTCATTCCATATCAGCTTTTTGTAATGCGGGATTTGATATACTGGGTACCGTAGATAACACTTTTGTATCACTGAGTGGTTATGCCGGAAATTTCTGGTTAAATATAGTGATCATGCTTCTGATCATCATTGGTGGTATTGGTTTCCTTACATGGGATGATGTTTATACAAATAAACTCAGATTTAAACGTTATCGTATGCAGAGCAAGATCATTCTGCTGACGACCGCGATCCTGATCTTTGTTCCGGCAATCTTCTTTTTCGTCTGTGATTTTGGACAGGTATCGATTGGGAAACGGACGCTGTTATCGCTTTTTCAGTCTGTAACGACAAGAACGGCTGGTTTTAATACCGCAGATCTTTCATCGATGACTGAGGTGGGACAGGCGATCATGATACTTCTTATGCTAATGGGAGGATCACCAAGTTCTACAGCAGGTGGCATGAAAACAACGACAGTGGCAGTCCTGCTTTTGAATGCGTTTGCGACATTTCGAAGTTGTGAGGATGCGGGGGCTTTTGGAAGAAGATTCGACAGTCAGGTAATAAAAAATGCCGCAACGATAGCAATGCTGTACTTTGTATTGTTTTTCTTTGGAGGAATAACCATCAGTGTTTATGAAGGGCTTTCATTGCAGCTTTGTCTGTATGAGGCTGCTTCAGCAGTAGGAACCGTAGGACTTACTCTGGGAATCACACCGGGGCTTCATATCCTGTCACGACTGATACTGATCGTGCTTATGTATCTGGGACGTGTAGGAGGACTGACCCTGATCTATGCGGTAGTGTCCAGAAGAAATACAAATGCAAAAATGCCATTGGAAAAAATAACAGTTGGATAAAGGAGAGAGAGCATGAAGAATATTTTACTTATTGGTCTTGGACGATTTGGAAAACATATTGCAATGCAGCTGAATGAAATGGGACACGAAATCATGGCAGTGGATATCAATGAGGAGCGAGTCAACAGAATCCTTCCTTTTGTTACCAATGCCCAGATTGGAGACAGTACAGATGCCAGTTTCCTGGAATCACTGGGAATAGGAAATTTTGATATCTGCTTTGTTACCATTGGAGGCAGTTTTCAGAATTCGCTTGAGACAACATCATTATTAAAAGAACTGGGAGCAAATCTGGTAATTTCCCGGGCAGAGCGTGACGTACAGGAAAAATTCCTTTTACGGAATGGTGCAGACAGAGTCGTTTATCCTGAAAAACAGGTGGCAAAATGGGCATCTATCCGTTATGCGGATGATCATATCCTTGACTATATGGAAGTAGATGCGTCTCATGCGATCTTTGAAGTAGCAATCCCAGATGAATGGATTGGAAGATCTGTTGGAGAACTGGATATTCGAAGAAGATATAATATAAATATTCTTGCAGTAAAAAAAGAAAGAGAAGTCAGTGTGACAATTTCTGTAGATACAGTTCTTGAAGCTGACAGTACGCTGCTGGTTCTGGGAGATTATAAAGCAATTCAGAAATTTTTCCACATTTGATAACAGTGGATGAGCAGATGAAAGAAAGAAGTGATTTTTTAGGAGGAGAGAGTCATGATTTTTGGAATGACATATTTTCAGATATGCCTGTATTTTCTGGTTTATTCTTTTGGCGGCTGGGTTGTTGAAGTTATTTTTCATGCGGTAGCACTTGGAAAGGTTATAAACCGGGGATTTTTGAACGGACCGATATGCCCGGTATATGGATTCGGAGTGCTTTCTGTGTTTGCCATGCTAAACACAATCCAGAGTGGCGGACATCAGATGAATGATGCAATGATTTTTCTGTTTGGAATTATCCTTGCGACAGCAGTGGAGCTGATCGCCGGCTGGCTGCTGGATGTATGCTTTCATGCAAGGTGGTGGGATTATTCAGATAAGCCGTTCAATTTTCACGGATATATCTGTCTGGAGTTTTCGCTGATCTGGGGACTTGCGATCGTCATGGTAGTAAAAGTTTTCCAGAAATATGTAGAAAGGCAGGCTTCCCATACACCGGCAACCTGGGAGTGGATCGTAATAGCTGTTTTATATGCAGTGTATCTGACAGACTTCATTGTGACGGTAGCAGTTATCCGTGGTCTGAACAAGAAACTTACCAAGCTGGATAAAGTCAGCTCAGATCTGAGGATCGTAAGCGACAAACTCAGTAATACTCTGGCAACGACCACGATCGACACTGCACAGAAGGTCGGTGAAGGTAAGGTACAGGCTGCACTTGCAAAAGCAGAACTCCTTGAGGCAACAGCCGCCCAGAAGGAAAAATCTATTGAAATGCTTCGCATGAAAAAAGCAGAGCTTCAGGCACAGTTTGATGAACTGTCCAGTTCCATCACAAACCATACTGTATTTGGCCAGGGTCGAATCATCAAAGCTTTCCCGGAGATGAAACACAGAGATTACTTTGAACTGATCCAGGAACTGAAGAAGAAACTGAAGTAGAGCTACTTGCATGATCGCGAAGGTGTTAAGCGGTGTAAGAAAATAAAGAATTCCTTTATTGATGATGAAAATACCGCCAGTGAAATAGTCTACACATAGTGGAGATATTTCATCTGGCGGTATTTTTGTAGTTGTGGATGACTGTAATAAGGATAAGTGCTGTTCAGGTCTATTGGGCTGGATGATGCAGATGACTTTAATATAAGTAAGTTTAAATGAGATTAACAGAATCATAAAAATCTAGACGATTCTAATCTCCGTGACTGTTCAACAAGTCTACTGCATATTTTTATCTGAAAGAATTCGAAAAAAATCTGGAATGGTATCTGGAAAATCTGGATTATGCAGATGACTGGACATGGTTTGACAGCAATGGAAATGCACTCAGTGATGAGAGTGTGGCACAGATGACAACAGAAGAAAAAGCCCAGGCATTTTTGGAAGGACGATATGCCAAAGGAGAGTCTGGACAAAATGTGGGTCCTGGCGGTGGAATGCCCGATGGAAATGGCCCGGATGGGGAAAAGCCGGACGGAGTACCGGGTGGAAATGCTCCAGATGGAGAAAAACCAGAGGGAGCACCAGGTGGAGAACCTTCGGACAGCAATGATCAGGATGAGCTGGTTACAAGTGGAATGGGAGATGAAGTCGGAACTCCAGATGCCGGAACAACGCAGTCAGCAGATTCAAAAACAGATTCCTCAAATTACAGTAGTTATGAAGAAATGCTGGAGTCTTATGAAAGCGATATCGAATCCATTGAGGACGGCGACAAATATGGAAATAATATTGTGGATTTATATAATCCAATCAACTATATTGGAGCCGAAGATACAGAAAGTCCGACATGGACCAGAATAGTAATGGGTGCGTCCGAAGGCGATATGTCGCTGTTTGCATCTATGAATATGCAGATTGCATGGCTTAACAGTGGAACAGATGCAGAACTCGAATGGCAGTGGGATGGTGGCCACGTTCCATCAGAGATCTTTGGAGAATCGCTGGCACTTTATATTGATGAAATGTATGGAAAATATGTAGAAGGAGCAGCAGAAGTAACAAAAGCGGAGGCACAGACCCAGACACAAAATGGAACTGCCACGGAAGCAACAGGAACCGATATCAGCAGCTGGGCATCTTATGAAGATGGAGAGACCAATTTTACTCTGACAGATGCTGCTTCCTACAGAACCAAAGGAGCCAGCAAAGCGACACCAGGTTTTGATGTTATAGATTATGGTCAGGAAACTTACGAATTCGGCTCTACAACACAGGACGCAAGACATTTTGACAGGTATGTACTGAAAGTACTGCAGGAAGAGAAAGAAACTCTGGAAGGATTATTCAATAGTAATAATGACTAAAAAACGGCATATATTTTTTGTTCAAAATCACTTTTGAAATAAAATAAAAATAGTTTTATAATAAAAATAACAGCAGGCAGCGTATTTGTGTAAGATAAATGACACGTATGCTGTCTGTTTTTTTAAAATAATCCAGAGGAGGAATCTTATATGCATGAATATGAAATTTTTATCGAAGAAATAAATCCCTGTGGAGGAGAGAAATACAGCAAAAAAACTTTGATCGAGGCCGAGGCAGCCAGCCCGGAAGCATATGTAAAAGAGAATGGAAGATTTCCTGTCCTGGAATCTGTGCGTAACGGAGAAGGAGACATTGTGATCGTAACAGGTGATAATCAGGGATCTTTTGTGCGTTATACATTTACAGAGTAGGAATTGTTTGGATAGTAAGGAGAGAATTTTGTGAAATATGAGATTGGAGATTTCGTCAGTAAGTCAGTTACAGGTGTGTGTAAAATAGAAGACATCGTATCTCTGGATCTGACTGGCAAAAAAGAGAACAAATTATATTATCTGATGAAATCTATAGAAGATGAAAAAGGGAAACTTTATGTTCCTGTTTCAAATTCAGATGCGATATTAAGGCTATGCCTGACAAAAGAAGAAGCATGGAAGTTGATTGAACGGATCCCGGAAATTCCAACAGCATGGATTGATAATGAAAAAATGCGGGAACAAAAATACAAAGCAACAGTAAAATCAAATGATCCGGAAGCATTAATTTCTATTATAAAAATGATTTATCAGCGGAAAAAGAAAAGACTTGCACAAGGGAAAAAATGTACAACAACAGATGCAAGATATTTTCAGATAGCAGAAAACCTGTTATACATGGAACTTGGAGCAGCTCTTGGAAAACCGAAAGAGGAAGTTTGTGAAACAATCATTGAGTATATCAACAAAAGCAGACAGGAAGCGTAAGAGAAATCCAGAAAAAAATCTGTTTGACTTTTGGAAAAACAGGAAATATAATAATCACAAACGAGTAGCAAGTAAGCGTAAATCCAGTTTACCTGCCACTCGTTTTTCTTTTTTTAATATAATATTTGCCATGAAAAAGTGTGTAGCCTGTCAGCGTAAGTCCAGCTTATATGACAGAGCTACATTTTTTTGTGCAGAAAAAGGAGGAGTTGAAACAAAATGGCAGAAAGTAACAAGATGAAAGATATGCCAGTGAATAAGCTAATGATCCAGATGGGGATCCCGATGATCTTATCTATGGCATTGCAGGCAGTCTATAATATTGTAGACAGTGCATTTGTGGGAAATATGAGAGTAGGCAGTGAAGCGGCATTGAATGCACTGACACTGGTATTTCCGGTTCAGATGCTTATGGTTGCAGTGGGAATCGGAACTGGCGTAGGAACCAATGCGCTTCTTGCAAGGACACTGGGACAGGGAAACAGTAAGAAAGCAGCAAAGGTAGCTGGAAACAGTCTGTTTCTGGGAGTGATCATTTATGCAGCCTGTTTACTGTTTGGTATCTTTGGGGTGAAAGCTTACATTTCATCGCAGACAGTAGATGTAGAAGTACTTGAAATGGGAGTCAGTTATCTGAGAATATGCTGCGTGATTTCTTTTGGAATCATCTTCTTTTCTTTATTTGAGAAATTATTACAGGCAACAGGACGTTCTTTATATTCCACAATCGGTCAGGTAGTCGGAGCTGTTGTGAATATCATTCTTGACCCAATTATGATCTATGGCATTGGCCCGGTTCCGGAAATGGGTGTAAAAGGTGCGGCATATGCAACAGTAATCGGTCAGGTGGCATCCGCAGTTTTACTGTTTATTTTCCACATGAAACTGAACAAAGAATTCGAGCATGGTGCGAAATATATGAAACCGGATGCCGGCATTATAAAAGAAATCTATGCGATCGGACTTCCGGCTATTATTGCACAGGCATTGATGTCCATTATGGTATATGTGATGAATCTGATCCTGAAATTTAATCCGTCAGCACAGACAGCCTATGGTTTGTTTTATAAGGTACAGCAGTTTGTTCTGTTTCTTGCGTTTGGACTCCGAGATGCGATCACCCCGATCATTGCGTTCGCTTATGGAATGCGAAGCAAAAAAAGAATCCAGGATGGAATCAGATATGGACTTATTTATACTATTGCATTAATGATTCTGGGCATTGCGATCACAGAAATTTTCCCTGCTTCATTTGCCACACTGTTTAACGCAGGACAGTCGAGAGAGTATTTTATCAGTGCAATGAGAGTGATTTCCATCAGCTTTTTGTTTGCAGGAATCAATGTTGCTTATCAGGGAATTTACCAGGCTCTGGATGGCGGCATAGAATCCCTGGTTATTTCTCTTTTGAGACAGCTTGTAATTATCTTACCGCTGGCAGGAATTTTTTCTATATTTGTCAGAAACGGTCAGATGGGCGTTGCACTGATCTGGTGGGCATTTCCGATTACAGAAGCAATTTCATGCCTGGCAGGATATGTATTCTTAAAGAGAATCAGAAAAAATAAAGTAAACGTTCTCAAGTAAGGAGGAAGAGAGATGGCAAAAAGAATCATTACGATCAGCAGAGAATTCGGAAGCGGTGGACGTTTTATTGGTGAGGAGGTAGCAAAGAAATTAGGGATTGCCTATTATGATAAAAATATCATCAATCAGATTGCAGAAGAGTCCGGTCTGTCACCAGATTATATTCAGGAAAGTGCAGAGCTGTCCCCGAAAAAGGGAATTTTTGCATATGCACTTGCCGGACGTGATATTACCGGAAAATCTGTAGAAGATATGGTATATGAGGCGCAGAGAAAAGTTATTTTGGAACTGGCAGAGAAAGAGCCATGTGTGATCATTGGAAGAAATGCAGATTTCATTCTGAAAGACCGGGATGATGTGCTGAATGTTTTTATTCACGGAAATATGCCTGAGAAAACGGAAAGAATCTGTCGATTATATAATGTCAGTGAAAAGGAAGCTGTAAAAATGATGACAGATACAGACAAAAGGCGTATGACAAATTACAATTTTTATACCGATCAGAAATGGGGAAAAGCCAGCAATTATACGTTGAGCCTGAACAGTTCACAGCTTGGATATGATAAGTGTGAAGAAATCATCATAAAGTGTGTGAAGTAACCGTAGTGCGACTTTTGCGGTATTCTGTCGGTGTTATATGATAATGCTTTTTGAACAATCGACAGAAGTAGTCAACATTATTAAAACCTGTTTCATTTGAAATTGTAATAATTTTTTTCTCTGTTTTGGAGAGCAGTATTGCCGCTTCATTTAAACGATAGTTTATCAGATAATTTATCGGTGTAGTATGCAGATATTTCTGAAAAAGATTCAAAATGGTGCTTTTGCTAAGCCCTGCATAATCTGCAATATTATCCAGAGAGAGATTGCACTGGTAATTCTGATGGATATACTGCATCATTAATTGCAGCCTTGCCTGTGAGGAAGCCAGGGCATCTGTATGAGTATTTGCACACGAAAAGTCTGCATGTTTATATAATTCCAGCCACAGTTCCTGAATAAGAACAGACGTTGCAAGCTCACAGACAGAGATGTCGTTCTGCACATCAATAATTTTCCTTATAATTTCCAGCACATCTGCCTGCCAGGGAATTTCTCTGGAAAAGATCTGAAAAGAAAGCGAAGAGAGAAGAATCGGCCTGATATATTTTGAATATATCAGGCTGTTTTCAGCAGCAATAAAATAAGGCATACATAAGAAATTGGGAATGATTGCTGCATCAGGGGAATAAAAACGGTGCAGGATTTTGGAGTTAATAAAAACACCATTGCCTTCGGAGAGAATAAACTGTTTTTCTCCAATCCAGAAAGTTACAGTACCTGATTCAACATATACAAATTCCAGCTCTGTATGCCAGTGCCACTCTATGCAGTTAAAATCAAACAATGCGAGATTTTCATAAAAAAAGTCAAATGGGTAAGTATTACTGCCATGCGGAATTGTTTCCATAAAATCCTCATCTGCTTCGATTCTGTTATAGGACTGCTCTCTGTTCAAACTCTAAACCTCTCCCGTCTGTTTTTACGATATTATACAATAAATATGGGATATAAATCAATGAAATCTCACGAATTATACGTTATATTTCAATAGTAACAGGAAAACAATGTTTGATTGAGTGAGGTTTATATATGCAGGCAATCATAAAAACACAGCCATATAAATCGGGAAAATGTCTTACCATATATGTGGATGAAAAAAATATGGTGAATGATCTGATGATAGACCTGGCAGAAGCAGGGTTTATTGTCAATTATGAACCACATTATGTATCTGGAAACTATGAAGGATGTTTTTTATATGATGAAAAAAATGCAATAAAAATCTGCTGTAAACCACAGAAAAAAAGAGAAAGGAATTCGTGATTATTATGTCAGCTCCAAACTACACAAAAACGAAAATAGCCTGCTATTTAGGCTTTATCACACAGGCTATTGCAGCTAATTTTGCTCCTCTGCTGTTTTTGAAATTTCATTATGATTATCAGATTTCTATTGGAAATATTGCATGGATATCTACCTGTTTCTTTTTTACGCAGCTTCTGGTCGATTTGTTCTGTACAAAATTTGTGGACAGAATCGGTTATCGCGTATGTATTGTTGCTTCAGAAGTATGTGCCGCGGGTGGATTAATCGGTCTGGCATTTCTGCCTGAAATACTTCCAGATCCTTTTGTCGGAATCCTGTGCAGTGTTATTTTGTATGCAGTTGGAAGTGGTTTGATTGAAGTCCTGTGCAGTCCTATCATAGAGGCATGTCCATTCGAAAACAAAGAGGCAGCTATGAGTCTTCTTCATTCCTTTTACTGCTGGGGTGCAGTAGGTACCATATTGATTTCATCTATATTTTTCATGATATTTGGAATGGAAAGCTGGAAATGGATGACTGTACTGTGGGCACTTATTCCGGCTGTCAATGTCTATAATTTTGCGACATGTCCGATCGAGCATCTGGTAGATGAAGAAAAAGGAATGAAGGCGGGTGAACTGTTTCGGAAACCGCTGTTCTGGATCTCTGCCTGCCTGATGGTGTGTTCCGGAGCAGCAGAGCTTGCAATGGCACAGTGGGCATCTGCTTATGCAGAAGCAGCACTTGGATTATCCAAGACAATTGGTGATCTGGCAGATCCGTGTATGTTTGCAGTTACAATGGGAATCAGTCGTGTAATTTTCGGTAAATATGGGGACAAAATAGACCTTATGAAATTTATGACAGGTTCCGGAATTTTATGTGTGATATGTTATCTCATGGTGTCTTTGTCATCAAACCCTGTTGTTGGTCTTGTCGGATGCATTATGTGTGGATTTTCTGTTGGAATCATGTGGCCGGGAACCATCAGTATTTCATCTAAGAAATTTCCAACAGGTGGAACTGCTTTATTTGCACTGCTCGCTATGGCTGGCGATCTGGGAGGCAGTATTGGCCCAGGCATTATCGGACAGATTACACAAAAAGCAGGAGACAATATCCAGGCAGGTATGGGAGTTGGACTTGTATTTCCACTTACCTTATTATTAATGCTTTTTATCCTTTTCAGAATGCATCGTACGAAACTGATAAAGTGAGTTAAGTTATTATAATATAAATTTACACGATTACCTCCAGTATTCGTTTACCGTTACACTCTAATTCCTGAATACCAACTTGTTTATGTTTATTAAAATTAAAGCTCAATAAATATCCTTTTTCCTCTTTGTAATAATCAAGATATTCAAACAACTGTTGTTCACCACGCATGTGGTATTCATTTCCACGCCATATTTTTAGCTCAATGATAAAGCGTTTTCCTTTGTAATCTACAATGATATCTGTCCGGCGATTATCTCTGGTTCTTGATTCTATATAATAATTTCCGGTTCCATTGATAATAGGTTTCAGGTAAAGTAAAAACAGTTTTCTGCCATTTTCTTCTATGAATTTCTGATCATTGTCTGCATATATTTCTTCGTAGTATTCATAAAATTTCTGCATGACCAGATCCATCTGCAGCATACCTGATACCACAAACTGACTGCGACTGGTGGATGCTTCCATGTACAGTTTATTATTCACAGCCATTTCAGCCAGAAACATATCGTAGAGCTGAGTTTCGAATATTCTGTTGGAAACTGCGACGATTCCGTTTTTATCTTTCAGAAATCCAAATGTAACGCCCAGGTCGATGATAGGAGTTTCTCTTTTGTAAGGAAAATCTATCCCTCCAAAAAGGATGTTTTGGAGCATTTCTTTTAATTGAGGATGATCCAGTAATTTTTTTGTCAGATCGTCAAACAAGGTATTGGGTTCTTTTAGAAGAATTTTTATAGCAGTAAGTACGCCGTTTTTTGTCCAGGCTGTCTTTTCTGCAAAATTGTCTGTATCGGCCAGCTGTTCATCTATAATCTGACATATTCTGGATACCAGATATGGATATCCAGAAGTGTAATCTAATATTAATTCAGAAACTTCAGAAATATTCATTCCTGTATGATGTTCAGATTCATACTCTTTCAACATAGATGAGATATCCTTATAATTGAAATTCATATCTATCTGAAAATCAGCAGCTATATTCCATGGACTGTTATATTTTGTTTCCTCCTGAGGGTGAAGTTTTAATTTTAATGTTTTTACATCATAAACACCGGCCAGGATGACTGACTGAAATGTTTCGTCTTTTCCCTGTTGCCATTTCAGATATTTGTCCCTCAACAATCCCAGTAAAGATAAAAAAATCTGATTATCTGAGCTTTTATCAACTTCATCGATCATAAGAACAATTTTTTTGTGAGAAGATCTGCATAAAGTACTGATTTTCATACCTAAAGAACGCATCGGAAATTTTTCTGATAAAGGTCTGTTCCATTCTGCAAGAATGTCTTCAGAGACTCGCTGGTTTTGCAGACATTCCCCTATATCTAAAACCAATCCTTCAGCCAGAGTTTCCAGAGAGTGGAAATATTCATCAGCGGCTTCAAAGCTCAGACTCAGAACAATATAGTCCTTCTGAAGCCGACGCTCCAGTAAATAAAGCGTAGTTGTTTTTCCATATTGACGTGCACGATTAATTGTAAAATACTTGCCGTTTTCAATGTAGTCCTGTATGATTCGGTCAATTCGATCAGAAATATCTACCATATAATTTTTTTCCGGGATACAGGTTCCTGTAATACAAAAACGCTTTGGCATCTGGTTTCCTCCTCAATATATTAGAATGTACTCATTTCATTTTAGCATTCGGGTATTAGAAGTACAATATGTTAGATGGCCAAAAACAAAATTTCAAAGTATCATTTTTACCGCAATGATGGTATTCTGTATGGTGTATTGTATGAGCGTTTACACGATTGTCATGAAATTCGGTGGACTGGACTATAGCGTATTTGCCCTTGCGATACGGGAAATGTGGGTGGAATATGTGATCGTCTTTCTGCTGATCTTTTTTGTGATCACGTGACTTGCGCAGAAGCTTGCTTTTCGGATCATCACACCTGGTGTAGACAAACCGATTTTTCTGGTTCTGTCAGTAGATACAGCTTGCATTCCTGTGCTTCCCGGTGGCACTCTGCCTGCAGGTATTTTTTGTCGGACCGCTTGTAAGACTGATCTTCCGAACAATTTTCAGAGAAGCAAACGCCTGACGGGGAAACTATAAACATCAAAATCAACGGAGGAAAAATCATGACTTATAAAATCGTATTCAGTGATGTCGATGGAACTCTTCTTAACAGTGAACATCAGCTTTTGCCCAATACTCTTGCTTCGATCAGAGCACTGCAGAAGCGGGATATTCCATTTGTTATTATTTCAGCCAGGAGTCCTTCTGGTATCTATCCGATTCAGGAAGAATATGATTTTAGATCGCCTGTTATCTCTTACAGCGGGGCACTGATCCTGGATGAGAACAGGAAGGTTCTTTACTCCAAAGGCTTTTCGCGCAAGGTCGCAAAAGATGTTGTTGATTTTATAGAAAAAAATGATTTCGACTGTACCTGGAATATTTATTCTATGGATACCTGGATCGTAAAAGATAAAAAAGATCCGCGAGTTATACGGGAAGAAAACATCGTACATGCAATGGCAGTTGAAGGGACTGTTGATATGCTGGACGATGATGCAGACATCGGAAAGATTCTCTGCATGTGCAATCCTGACTGTATCCTTGATATTGAGCAGAAATTGAAAGCAGCATTTCCTGCCTTATCTATCGCAAAATCTTCGGATATCCTGCTCGAAATCATGCCAACGGGTGTAACCAAAAACAGTGCCGTAAAGACTTTGTGCAAGCTGTGGGATATCCCGCTGGAGGCTACCGTTGCATTTGGGGACAACTATAATGATATCGAAATGCTTGAAACAGTAGCCCAGCCGTTCCTGATGGGAAACGCCCCTGAAAAACTGCAAAAACGCTTCCCAAATGTAACTGCCAGTAATGATGAAGATGGTATTTATAAAGGCCTTATCAGGGCAGGGGTCATTTTTGACTAAGCTGTATTCTCTTGCGGTTATAGACCAAATGAAGATACATGGCATCCTGAGCGCGAAGGGAATCGTGAGACGCGATGGCATCAGCAATTTCACGATGCGTTTCAATGGTCTCTTCGTGCAGAATGCCTCCTGTTGTTTCAACAAAAAGAGGAATAGAACTGTTGATTATGGGAATCAGTCTGGGGACAACAACATTTTTGCTGCTTAAGGCAATTGCGGTATGTAATTCTATATCTTTTTGTGTATGATCTTTTTGATTTTTTAATAGTAATTCAACTTCATCGCAGAGCGCGGTGATTTTTTTTATGTCTTTTTCATCTGCGCGTGTGGCTGCCATTGCTGCAATGGACGGCTCAAGAAGAAAACGAACTTCCAGCAGATCAGTAATGAGCTTTTGTTTGTTACCGATAAAAGTAAAGCCAAGGGGATCTTCAACCATTCCAGGAGAAGACGCAATATAGGTACCAGATCCCTGACGGATAGTAACAATATTTCTGGAAGCCAGAAGTTTCATTGCCTCACGGATAGAACTTCTTCCAGCATTCAGACGTTCGGAAAGAATCGTTTCATTAGGCAATTTGTCTCCCGGCTGCAGGTTTTCTTCCAAAATAAGTGCGATGATATCTTCTGATATTTTTTGAGGAAGACTTTTTTCTTCAGATGATAAATTCATCATATGATTTACTCCATTTCTTATATCTCATATTTCTTACTTCTTATGATAATGTCTTTCGAATTCAAAGTCAAAATGTTAATATGCACAAAAATACATAGAATATTTTGGATAAAATTACAGTATTGCATTTTTGAAAGAGTGAATATATTATAAATACATCAGATGAATTGCAAAGAAAAATGACTTAAAACTACAAATAGAAACAAAAAATGCTAAAATAGGTCAGATGAATTTGCGACAAACACAAAAAACATCAGATGAATCAAGGAGGTAAAAGGAAAATGGAAGAAACAACTTTTGTGGCCGATCCAATGAGGCTGATGATTGCAGCTCTAGCAGGAATTATAGTTCTACTGGTACTGATCATCCGATTTAAGCTTCATCCGGTTCTGTCCATGATGATTTCCGCCATTATTATCGGAATCGGAGCCGGAATGCCGCTTACGATGATTTCTGACACAGTAGAGAAAGGTGTCGGAAAAACTTTACAGGGAATTGCACTTCTGGTAGGGCTGGGATCTATGTTTGGTGGAATTCTGGAAGTAAGTGGTGGTGCACAGAGAATTGCAGAAACACTGATCAGTAAATTTGGTCAGAAAAAAGCAGGCTGGGCATTGGGACTCACAGGGCTTGTGATTGGTACAACCGTATTTTTTGAAGCGGGTGTTGTAGTACTGATACCATTGGCTTTCAGTGTTGCAAAGCAGACCAAAAAATCTACATTGTATTATGCAATTCCACTTCTTGCAGGTCTTGCCAGCGGTTATGCTTTTGTGCCACCATCTGCCGGATCTGTACTTGTTGCAAATGCGCTTGGAGTAAATTTGGGAACTATGATCATGGTTGGAGTTCCAACAGCATTAATTTGTATGTTGGTTTCCGGAATTATCTGGGGTGGTTTTATTGGCAATAAAATTTTTACAGAACTTCCGGTAAATGTAGAAGAAATTAAGGATGATGGAAAAGAAATGCCGCCGTTTGGTCTGGTATTAGGCGTGATATTGATTCCACTTGTGCTGATACTTCTCAGCACATTGTCAAAATACATGCCAATTCCGGTAAGTGTACAGAATATTCTTGGATTTCTTGGAAAACCATTTCTGGCACTTACGATTGCAACTCTGGCAGCAATGTATTTTCTGGGAATCCGACGAGGATTTGCAGGTGCTCAATTAAAGAAAATATTAGATCACTCACTCAGACCGGTAGGTATGATACTTCTTGTTATTGCCAGTGGAGGTGTGATCAGATGGATGCTTCAGGATTCCGGACTTGGAAATATTATCGGTCCTGTTCTTGAAAAAAGTGGACTTCCATTGATCCTTATTGCTTTTCTTATTGCAGTTCTGGTCAGGGCTTCAGTGGGAAGTTCTATTGTAGCGATGACAATGGCATCAGGAATCATGGCGACGATGCCGGCGGTAATGGATACAAGCATGATTTACAGAGCTGCTATGTGCTGTGCAATCTGTGGTGGCGCAACAGCACTGAGTCATGTGAATGATGCCGGATTCTGGCTGGTAAGTACATTCCTTGAGATTGATGAAAAAACAACGCTGAAATCCTGGACGATCATGGAGACACTGATCGGTGTTACGGCATTTGTTGTAAGCTTTGTTATTTCGATTTTTGTGTAGGAGGCAGAGATTAATGAAAAGAATACCGGTTTATTTAAGAGACATGTATGACGCAAAACATCTGGTGCAGGCGGCATCTGGATGTCAGAAAGACGTGGATCTGATCTGTGGAAAATATATTGTAGATGCAAAATCTATGCTGGGAGTGTTCAGTTTGCCGACCTTTGATGATGTGGAACTTGGTGTAGCAGATGATGAAGAACGGGATCTTAGAGAAAAACTGGAAAGTTTGAATCTGATTCGAGAATGAATAATAAGGAGGAGAAAATCATGCAGTTAAAAAGTCAGGAAATGAGAAAACTTGCACCGGAGCTTGATCCGCTGCGTCTGGGAACAGGATGGACAAAAGAGGATCTGGGAAAGGTTCAGGTCATGGTAGAAAGTACTTATGGTGACAGCCATCCGGGAAGTGGGCATTTAAATATTCTTGTGGAAGAGGTACGAAAGGGAATTGCTGAAGAAGGTGGATTTGGTGCACGTTATCATTGTACCGATATCTGCGATGGTGAAAGTCAGGGAACAGATGGTATCAATTACAGTCTGGCAAGTCGTGAAATGATAGCTAATATGATCGAAATTCATGCAAATGCAACACCATTTGATGCCGGTGTATATCTTTCAAGCTGTGATAAAGGAGTTCCAGGAAACTTGATCGGACTTGCCAGAGTAAATATTCCATCTGTCTTTGTGCCAGGTGGAACAATGAATGCCGGACCGGAAATGCTGACGCTGGAACAGCTTGGAATGTACAGTGCAAAATTTGAACGTGGTGAAATTAATGAAGAAAAGCTTGACTGGGCAAAGTGCAATGCATGCCCAAGTTGTGGAGCATGTTCCTTTATCGGAACTGCCTCTACCATGCAGATTATGGCAGAGGCACTTGGTCTTGCACTTCCGGGTACAGCCTTGATGCCATCTACAAGCCCAGACCTTCTTGAATTTGCCAGAGAAGCGGGAAGACAGGCAGTGAGAATTGCACAGATGGAAAATATGCGTCCTTCAGATATTGTAACTATGGACAGCTTCGAAAATGCAATTCTCGTACATGCTGCAATTTCAGGAAGTACAAACTGTCTGCTGCATATTCCGGCAATTGCACATGAGCTTGGTATTGAGATTACCGGGGATACTTTTGACAGACTGCACAGAAATGCCAGATATCTTCTGGATGTACGCCCGGCAGGACGCTGGCCAGCAGAATGTTTCTATTATGCAGGAGGTGTCCCGGCAATTATGGAAGAAATTAAAGAACACCTTCATTTGGATGTAATGACAGTTACAGGAAAAACTTTAGGAGAAAACTTGAAGGAACTGAAACAGAATGGATTTTACGAAAAATGTGAAAAATGGTTTCAGGAATTTAATAAACGTTATAATGTAAATCTTACCAAAGAAGATATTATCCGTCCATATGACAAGGCAATTGGAACAGACGGAAGTATTGCAGTTCTTCGCGGAAACCTTGCGCCGGAAGGTGCTGTGATCAAACATACTGCATGCCCGAAGGAAATGTTTAAGTCTGTACTTCGTGCAAGACCGTTTGACAGTGAGGAAGAATGCCTGGATGCCGTTCTGAAACACAAAGTTCAGAAAGGTGATGCGGTCTTTATCCGTTATGAGGGACCGAAAGGAAGTGGAATGCCGGAAATGTTTTATACTTCTGAAGCAATCAGCAGTGACAAAGAGTTTGGAAAGAGTATTGCACTGATTACGGATGGTCGTTTTTCCGGTGCATCTACTGGTCCGGTAATTGGACATTGCAGTCCGGAAGCTGTTGATGGTGGCCCGATTGCACTTGTTGAAGAAGGTGATCTGATTGAAATTGACGTTATGGAAAGAAAACTGAATATCATCGGAATTGCAGGAGAACGCAAATCTATGGAAGAAATTGATCAGATCCTTGCAGAAAGACGTAAGAATTGGAAACCACGAGAAACAAAATATAAGAAGGGTGTGCTGAGACTTTTCAGTCAGCATGCTGCAAGCCCGATGAAGGGAGCTTATCTGGAGTATTAATATGGAACATAAATTTATTACGATTGGCGAAATCATGCTGCGACTGACTCCGCCGGATTATGAAAAAATCAGAACGGCAACAACTTTTGAAGCAAGATATGGGGGAAGTGAGGCAAATGTTGCTCTTTCCCTTGCAAATCTTGGTGTAGATGCGTCATTTTTTACGGTAGTTCCAGAAAATAGCCTTGGAAAAAGTGCTGTGCGTATGATGCGAAGCAATGATGTAAATTGCGATAGCGTGGTTTATTCTACAGAAGAAGAGACACCTACGCATCGTCTGGGAACTTATTATCTGGAAACAGGTTATGGAATTCGTCCAAGCAAAGTGGTTTACGACAGGAAACATAGTGCTTTTTCAGAATATGATTTTAGCAAAACAGATATAAAAAAACTTCTGTCTGGTTATACATGGCTTCATTTAAGTGGTATTACACCGGCGCTTGGAACAAAATGCCGTCAATTGATAATGTCATGTCTGAAAATTGCAAAGGAAAGCGGAATGACAGTAAGTTTTGACGGAAATTTCAGAAGTACTTTGTGGAGCTGGGAAGAAGCAAGAGATTTTTGCACATGCTGTCTTCCATATGTGAATGTCCTTTTTGGGATAGAACCTTATCATATCTGGAAGGATGAAGAAGATCATAATGTAGGGGATGTAAAAGATGACATTCCATTTCAGCCGGATCTTGAACAGCAGGAGAAAGTGTTCAGAGCATTCGTAAGCAGATATCCAAATATAAAATGTATTGCGAGACATGTCCGTTTTGCCCATAGCTGTAGTGAAAACAGTCTTTCTGCGTATCTCTGGTTAAATGGAAAAATCTATGAAAGTAAGAGACTGACCTTTCATATTCTTGACAGAGTAGGTGGTGGAGATGCATTTGTAAGTGGAATTATATATGGACTGATGAATGATTATACACCTGAGGATATTGTGAATTTTGGTGTTTCAGCAAGTGCAGTGAAACATACGATTCATGGTGATGGAAATATAACGGATGATGTTTCGCTGATCAGGTATGTGATGGAAATGAACTTTGATATAAAAAGATAAGTTGATAATGAAAGGAAATTCAAATGAAAGATATAACAGAGAGATTTGAGAAACTCGGAGTGGTTCCGGTAGTAGTCTTGGAAGATGCAAAAGATGCAGTACCGTTAGCAACCGCATTAGTTGAGGGTGGACTTCCATGTGCAGAAGTAACTTTTCGTACAGAAGCAGCAGAAGAGAGCATTCGTCTGATGACGGAACAGTTTCCGGAAATGTTGGTTGGGGCAGGAACTGTACTTACTGTTGAACAGGTTGATGCAGCCGTTCGGACAGGGGCGAAATTTATAGTGAGTCCGGGATTTGATGCAGAGATTGTAGACTATTGTCTTAAGAACGAAATTCCTGTTTTTCCAGGCTGTATTTCTCCGTCTGAAGTTGCACAGGCAGTAAAAAGAGGTCTTAAAGTAGTAAAATTTTTCCCAGCCGAACCGGCTGGAGGGATTTCTATGATCAAAGCCATGGCGGCACCTTATACAGGGCTTAAGTTTATGCCTACAGGAGGAATAAATGCAAAAAATCTTGGAGAATATCTTTCCTGTGATAAGATTGTCTGCTGCGGAGGAAGCTGGATGGTAAAAGGGGAACTTGTAAAAACTGGGGAATTTAATAAAATCAGACAGTTAACAGAAGAAGCAAGAAGATTGGTTGATTCTATCCGAAAATAATCGGAGTTAATACACATATTCATATTCGGAAAAAGAGCTTTTGCATTGTAAAAATATTTGGCAGAGGCTCTTTTTCTATATAACTGTTTAAGGAGAAATGAGATTTTAAAATTTTAGAGGAATTTTCAGTTGTTCCCTCAAAATTCCCATGATACAATAAAACTGTAAATATCTTTTGATCTGTGATTTGTTTCCAGTGAGGAGGCAGAATGGAAAAAGCATCACAGGACAAAAGAGAAAAGAATACGAGCTACCAGCCGGAAATGCATGCGAAAAATGCAAACAGCCGAGAGATTTTTAAGAACGACATGTTGACGAGTCAGTTCTTAAGAAATTATACGAATATTCCATTATTATCCAATGTAATGCCGGAGGATATCGAAGATGTGTCTCAGAAATATCAGGCATTTCTTGGTGTAGAATTTGAAGCGGATACAATCAAGAAGGTATATATCCGTAGAATGGATGGCACAATAGAAAGGGAAGTGTATGTATTGTCATTGATTGAGCACAAAAGTGATATTGATTACGATGTGGCGATGCAGCTGCTTCGATATATGTGTGTGATCTGGCAGGAGTATAAAGCGACTCAGAATAAAATCCAGGAGGGAAGCAGTCGGCGAAAAAATTTTCGATATCCACTGATTATTCCAATCGTATATTATGAAGGGGAGAAAGAGTGGACAGCAGGGTTGCATCTGAAAGACAGGATTGATTTTTCTGAGGAAATGGCTGAGTATATTCCGGACTTTACATATCAGGTAGTGAGTTTGAACAAATATACAAATGAAGAGCTCAGCAAGAAGCATGACGAAATGTCACTGGTGATGCTGATTAATAAGATACAGTCCTCGGAAGATATCGAGGAATTTAGAAAGGTTTCCGAGACAATGGTAGATTCCATTTATGCGAATGCACCCGATGAGATAAAGGAAATCTATAAGAAGATACTGTGGTCTTTACTAATGAAAATGAAAGTACCAAGTAAGAATGCCCGGGAGATGATGGGCGGAATAGGAGGTCGTGGTATGGGATATCTGTTTGAGAATATGGAAGAAATAGATATAGGGGCTCTAAAAAGAAATACTGCGAGAGAAAAACAACGAGCAGAGGAAGAAAAACAACGAGCAGAGGAAGAGAAACAGCGCGCAGATGCAGAAAAACAGCGCGCAGATGCACTCGAAGAGGAAGTTAAGCGTCTCAGGAAGCTGTTAGAAATTCAGGGACAGAAGTAATGTAGAAACACCGTATCATATCAACAGAGCTAAAAATGGAAACAAACCGAATCAAAAGATGTAAGTAAAAAAATATCGTTTTGCTGTCTAAGTGATGGTAAAGCGATATTTTTTTGGCTATAGTTCTGGAAAATTTTTGCTCGATAGTTCTTGACAAATCCTCAAATCTCTATATAATTATCAAAGGTAATTAACAAAGATAACTATATAAGGAGAATGCAACATGACCAATAAGAAGATCAAGGAGATGCTTGATGCATGTTATCAGGCGAAGCGGATCCGGGAGATGCTGCCGCCGCTGCCTCAGGGTGTGATGCCGTCTTATATTCAGTATCTGGATGTGATTCAGTCGCTGGAGAAACAGGATGTTCATGTAAAAGTATCAGATATCAGTGATGAGCTGAACATTCCGCGTCCGGGAGTGACCAGAACAGTCAAGGAGATGGAGAAAAAAGGCTATCTCCGCAAGATCGCATCCCCGGATGACGGACGTGTTACTTATATATCCATCACAGAAGAGGGCTGGAATCTTTTCCGTAAGTATGATAAGAATTACTTCGGGGTATTGTCTGTGGAGCTGAATGATATTTCAGAGGAAGATGCAGACTGTATGATTCGTACCATCGAGAAATTTTACCAGATCATGTGCGAGAGGAGGAATCATTATGACAAATGATAAAGCAGATTTTACGCAGGGAAGTATTTTGAAAAAACTGGTCGCCTTTATGATGCCCGTTCTTGGTGCATTGATCCTGCAGGCGGCATATGGTGCAGTTGACCTGCTGGTAGTAGGAAGGTTTGGTTCGACATCCGGACTTTCTGCAGTTTCAACAGGAAGCCAGGTGCTCAATCTGGTTACTTTCGTAGTGATCCAGTTTGCAATGGGTATCACAGTTCTGATCGCCCGTTACTTAGGCGAAAAGAGACCGGAACAGATTGGTGCAGTTATCGGTGGAGCGGCGATCGTGTTCACTATGATCTCCGTTGGACTTTTTGTTGTAATGGTATGTTTTGCACGTCCGATTTCCGTGCTGATGCAGGCACCAGTGGAGGCTGTTGACCTGACATCCAGTTATGTACGGATCTGCGGAAGCGGCATCTTTTTTATTGTAGCTTATAACCTTCTGTCTGCAATCTTCCGTGGACTTGGAGACAGTAATTCACCGCTGCTGTTTGTCCTGGTGGCATGTATTGTCAATGTGATCGGTGACCTGGTGCTGGTTGCAGGACTTCATATGGATGCAGCAGGTGCAGCGATCGCAACTGTTTCTGCACAGGCACTCAGTGTTGTATTTGCGGTTATCCTTCTGATCAAAAAAGATCTCCCGTTTAAGATCACAAAGCAAGATTTCCGCCTGAATCCACAGTGCAAAAAATTCCTCAAGATCGGTCTTCCGCTGGCACTCCAGGAATTTCTGACACAGGTTTCTTTCCTGGCACTCTGTGCGTTTGTCAACCGACTTGGACTGGAGGCTTCTTCCGGTTACGGCGTTGCCTGCAAGATTGTAAACTTTGCGATGCTGGTACCAAGTGCGCTGATGCAGTCCATGGCATCTTTTGTTTCCCAGAATGTAGGAGCGGGCAAGACAAAACGTGCGAAACAGTCCATGTTTACAGGAATCGGCGTAGGACTGGCTGTCGGCTGCCTGGTGTTCCTTCTTGTCATGTTCAAGGGAGATATGCTGGCAGGATTTTTCTCAACCGATGCAGCCGTTATCCAGAATGGATATGACTATCTGAAAGGATTTGCACCGGAAACGATCGTGACAGCGATCATGTTCAGTATGGTCGGTTATTTCAATGGAAACAACAAAACAGTCTGGGTTATGGTCCAGGGTCTGATCCAGACACTTCTGGTGCGTCTGCCGCTGGCATATTTTATGAGTATCCAGCCAAATGCAAGCCTGACAAAGATCGGACTGGCAGCACCGGTTGCAACAGTAACAGGAATCATTCTGAATGTAGGATTCTTTATTTATCTGAATCATAAGGAATAAAAATCTGTATGATAAAAAATCTCTGTCGGGGATAATGCCCTGGCAGAGATTTTTTGTAGAAGTAAATGCTAAAATATATTATAATCTATAAATGAGTAAATTTGAAAAATTGCACAAAACTACCCTGCTAATTTTATAAATGAGTCAAAATCATCGCTTTCCTTTGCACATTGGAAAAGATATCGATACTTTTCCAACTGAACAATGCCGCAGATCTTGTGATATCTGGTCTCGAAAGAGCAGAACTCACCAGTTCCTGCTATACACATGAAATGTGCCAGTGACATAAGCAGCCAATACCTTTTGATCCCCTGTGCAGAACGCAGCTGATAGCCGTCCAGTGCCATTTTATCCTTACACTGGCGGAAAAATATTTCAATTGACCATCGACACACATAACAGGAAAGGATCTCCTGTGTAGATAAATCTACATTTGTACTGATGAATGCACGTAGTGCTTTGGGATTGCCAAATGCTTTTTCAGGATACCTTAAAAGAACTACCGCATTTTCTATGACGTTGAGGTTTCCCTTATATCGGTACACATAATATTTTCGCTTTTTGACTGTCACAAGGTCAAATCCATTATGTGTAACGGACAATTCGGCAGCCAGTTCGCTGAGTTTCTTTTTCATTCCTGATGGATACAGCAGACGGTTTGTTTTCAAAGCACCAATGGTATGGAACCCTTTCTGCGCAAAGGCATTGATTATTTTTTCAGAAACATACCAGCAGTCACAAAGGAAATAAGACATTACTGGTGGAACAGGCAGTTCCTTTGCAATGTTCTGTACAATGTCAATTTTAGAAATTGATTTATTATACATTACAAAAGCATAGTTCAGGACAATGCCATTGCAGGAAAGCATGACAGCAACTGCCAGATGAAAGTACGCATCTTCAATTAGATGCAATGCCCGTGACAAAGGCTTAGTCTTTGAAGCTATCGTATCATCCACAATGCAGAAAACAGGATTTCCGGTACGTGCAGCTTCTGAATAAATAATCTCAATGACAGACTGTTTTAATGTATCTGAAAGTAATGAATCATTCCATTTCCCGGAATTAAGGAAATGAGCGATCGTAGTTCTGTGGCAGGAGCTGTTTTTAGCAAAATCCGTGGTCTTTCCATGGTATCCTGAGATAAAAATGCTGATCAGGATACTCATAAGATGATTTATGACCCGGTTCGAATAGAATCGTTACTGTTCAAGGGTATGCATAGTCCATTGTAAAAAGTGACGAAATTTATTTTTTTGTTTTGTGGATAACCAGTTCCAGCAGGAAAAAT
>OCHN01000170.1_pt1 | contig 70406 bp, 52 predicted proteins | sample 1538911 | NCBI WGS metagenome assembly OCHN01 (sample SAMN04571736, study PRJEB22368) | human gut metagenome | biome: human gut; material: stool | host: Homo sapiens | place: Luxembourg | collected 2013-01-11 | reverse complement strand
AGGGACGCTGTCCCTTGACCCTGCAAGGGGCATTGCCCCTTGACCCGTTTTGGGCAGCCCGGCTTGAGCGCGTTACCCCCAATTAGCTTTTTCCGAAAGTTTTTATCCTTAGCCCAGCGTTACCGTGACCTGATGCGTCTTGCCATCCGCAAATACCGGCAGAACATTGCCCGCAATCGCCTGTCCATCCACCGTCACCTGCTTCACGCCGCGGCACACATGCGACGGATTCTCAATCGCAATCGCATACGTCGCCCCGCGGAAACGGCGGCTCACCTGATAGCCGTCCCAAGTGTGCGGAATGCACGGGTCAACCTTCAAGCCTTCCCAGTCCGGCTTGATGCCCAGAATGTAGTTGCTGATGACGTAGAAGTTCCATGCCGCCGTGCCGGTCAGCCAGCTGTTCTTCGCCTGACCGAAGTTCGGCGCGTCCTTGCCGGCGATCATCTGGCTGTATACATACGGCTCCATCTTGTGCAGGTCGCTGATTTCCTCGCGGTAGGCGGGGGCAATGCGGCTGTACAGGTCGAAGGCGCGGTCGCCGTGGCCGACAACGGTTTCCGCGGCGATAATCCACGGGTTGTTGTGGCAGAAGATGCCCGCGTTTTCCTTGTATCCCGGCGGATAAGAGGAAACTTCGCCCAGCTCGAGGTGGTACTCCTTGTAGGCGGGCTGGAGCAGCACGATGCCGTGCTTGGTTTCCAGATACTTGTGGACGGATTCAAGCGCCTTTTCCGCCTTGCCGTCCTTCAAGCCCACACCGCCCATGACGCAGTAGCCTTGGCTTTCGATGTAAATCTTGCCGTCCTTGCATTCCTTCGAGCCGATTTTGTGGCCGAAAGCGTCGTACGCGCGGACGAACCACTCGCCGTCCCAGCCGTCGCGCAGGATGGCTTCGTTCATCGCATCGATTTCCTTCTGGCAGGCGTCCGCCTTGTCGTCAAGTCCGCGGCGGCGCAGAATCGCGACCAGATCCGGCCCAATGGCGACGAACATGCCCGCAATCAGCACGGATTCCGCCACGCGCTCATCCGGCGCGTTCGGGTTGGAGAACGTCTGGAAGGATTCGCTCGGTTCGTCGGAAAAGCAGTTCAGGTTCAGGCAGTCGTTCCAGTCAGCGCGGCCAATCAGCGGCAGACCGTGCGGTCCCTTGTTATTGACGACGTGGTAGAAGCTCGCTTCGAGGTGCTCCAGAAGCGTTCCGCAGTCGTCGGGGTTGCAGTCGTAGGGCGTTGCGGCGTCGAGAATGCCAAAGTCGCCCGTCTCCTTGATGTACGCCGCCGTACCGGCAATCAGCCACAGCGGATCGTCATTGAAGCCGCCGCCGATGTCGTTGTTGCCCTTCTTGGTCAGGGGCTGATACTGGTGATAGCAGCCGCCGTCGCGGAACTGCGTCGCGGCAATGTCGAGGATGCGTTCGCGGGCGCGTTCGGGGATTTGATGCACGAAGCCGAGCAAGTCCTGCGAAGAATCGCGGAAGCCCATGCCGCGCCCGATGCCGCTCTCGAACATGGAGGTCGAACGGCTCATGTTGAACGTGACCATGCACTGATAGGGGTTCCAAATATTGACCATGCGGCCCAGCTTCTCGTCAGGCGTGGTCAGCACATAGGCGGACAGCAGGTTGTCCCAGTGCTTCTTCAGCGCGTTAAACGCATCGGCAATCTGCTCGTCGGTCGTCAGCTTCTCCAGCAGCGCCTTCGCAGGGGCTTTGTTGATGACGCTGGGCGCGACGAACTTTTCCGCCTGCGGCACTTCGACGTAGCCCAGCACGAAGTTGAAGCGGCGCTCTTCGCCGGGGGCGAGGGACACCTTCACCTGATGCGCCGCCATCGGCTGCCAGCCGGACGCGATGGAGTTGCCCATCTTGCCGGTGAAAACTGCCTGCGGGTTTTCAAAGCCATTGTACAGCCCAAGGAACGTCTCCATGTCGGTGTCGAAGCCGTCCATGGGGGTGTTCACGGCGTAGAACGCATAGTGATTGCGGCGTTCGCGGTATTCGGTCTTGTGGTAGATGACGCTGCCTTCCACCTCGACCTCGCCGGTGGAGAAGTTGCGCTGGAAGTTCGTCATGTCGTCCTGCGCGTTCCAGAGGCAGAACTCGACGAACGACGTCAGAATGACATTCTTGGGCGCGTTGGAATCATTGCGCAGCGTCACCTGATGCACTTCGGCGTTCACGCCCATCGGCACAAAAGAGAGCTGACTGGCGGTCAGACCGTTCTTCTGACCGGTGATGATGGTGTAGCCCATGCCGTGACGGCAGGAGTAGCTGTCCAGCTCCGTTTTGACGGGCTTCCAGCCGGGGTTCCAGACCGTGTCGCCATCCTTGATGTAGAAGTAGCGGCCGCCGTTGTCCACAGGCATGTTATTGTAGCGGTAGCGGGTGACGCGGCGCAGTCGGGCATCGCGGTAGAAGCAATAGCCGCCGGCGGTATTGCTGATGATGCCGAAGAACTGTTCACAGCCGAGGTAGTTAATCCACGGGTAAGGCGTCCGCGGCGTGTCGATGACGTACTCGCGGGCTTTGTCGTCAAAGTGACCGTATTTCATGCACCTAATCCTCCAGAGCAGCGGACGTAGCCGCAGTGATTGTTGCAATCTTATTGTATCACAGCTTTTGCGTTTACGCAAACGTTTTCGTGAATCTTTCGCAAATTTTTTTGTGGGAAATGGCGCTGAAGTGATGCAAAGAGGACAAAACAAACGGTTGTGCAGCGGCGAATCAGCGGTTGACAAAGCGATAGAAAGCGTGCTACAATTCCCAGAAGGAGAAAGCGAAAAGGAAGGAACACACATGGATCGTATTTATCTGGATAATGCGGCGACGACCGCCGTTTCGCAGCCCGTGATGGAGGCAATGCTTCCTTATTATATGCAGGTGTACGGCAACCCGTCCTCCATTCATTCTACGGGACGGGATGCGAAAAAGGCGGTCGAGCGCGCACGGCGGCAGGTCGCGTCGGCATTGGGGTGCAGCGCGCAGGAAATCTATTTCACCGCGGGCGGGTCGGAGAGCGACAACTGGGCGCTCAAGGGCGCGGCGTTTGCGCATCAGGAGAAGGGCAAGCACATCATCACCACGCAGATTGAGCATCATGCCATCCTGCATACCTGCCAGTGGCTGGAAGCGCAGGGTTGGCAGGTGACGTATCTCCCGGTGGATGCGGACGGCTTCGTGACTGCCCAGCAGGTGGAGAACGCCCTGCGCCCGGACACCGTGCTGGTCAGCGTGATGGCGGCGAACAACGAAATCGGCACGCTCGAACCCGTTGCGGAGATTGGCGCGCTCTGCCACGAACGCGGCGTACTCTTCCACACGGACGCGGTGCAGGCTGTTGGCGCGATTCCGCTGGATGTCGAGGCGCTCCACGCGGACATGCTGTCCCTCTCGGCACACAAGTTCCACGGGCCGAAGGGCATCGGCGCGCTGTACATCCGCAAGGGCGTGAAAATCGACCCGCTGATTCACGGCGGCGCGCAGGAACGCGGACATCGCGCAGGCACGGAGAATCTGCCGGGCATCGTCGGCTTGGGCAAGGCGATTGAACTGGCGGAAGAGGGCTTGGCGGAGAACGCGGCGCGGATGACTTTCCTGCGCAATCGGCTCATCAGCGGCTTGACGGCGGCGATTCCCAACATGCGCATCAACGGCACGATGGACAAGCGTCTGCCGAACAACGTGAACGTCTCCTTTGCGGGGATTGAGGGCGAAGCGGTGCTGCTCCGGCTGGATTTGGAGGGCATCGCGGCGTCGAGTGGCTCGGCGTGTACGGCGGGCAGCCTTGACCCCAGCCATGTGCTGACGGCGATTGGCTTGACGCGCGACGAAGCGAAAGGTTCGCTGCGGCTGACCCTCGGCACGGACACCACGCAGGCGGATGTGGACGAGGTGGTAAAGAAGCTGCCGGGGATTGTGGCGAGTTTGAGGGAGATGACAAGCTGGTGCGGGAGAGGGTAAGGGAAGGAAAAACCGCATGATAATACTATTTCTAAATTCACCTGCGCCATCTTCTCGCGCCTTTTCCATTCTGGCGTCCGGTCGTTCCACTTAGCGTAGCGCTGCTATGCTGCGTTTCACGCTCGTTAGCCAGAATGAAGAATTCGCTTCGTATCTTGGCGCATTCTTATTTGGAAATAGTATAAGGCAGCAAAAAAGCGCGGAAGGCTGATGTGGCTTTCCGCGCTTTTCTCGACAAAAATACGCTATTCCGGCAGGCATGAGGCAGATTCGCGTCCGCAGACGCGACGAGAATGCTTCTTCAAAGGAAAATTCTCCCTTACACCACCTTCACCATTTCCTCCTCGCCGTCCTCATCCACATTCCCCGTGTGCTGGAATCCCAGCGATTCGTACAGCCGTATCGCCGGAATATTCGCCTGATGGCACGTCAGCACAACGCGTCCGGAATCCCCGAACGGCTTCGTCGCGATATAGTCCAGCACCGCCTTCATCGCTGCGGTTCCGTAGCCTTTGCCTTGCTCGGCGGCGTCAATCATCATGTGCCAAATGTCGTATTCCGGCACGTCGTAGTCGTAAATCACCATGACGTATCCCACCATCCGCGCGTCAGCGTAAATGCCGAACGGCTGGCACTGATCACGGTAGACATACGCCTGCGCAAGGCTGCGAATCGGGTGGGAGACGTACTGCGTCTGGTCGTCGCGGAGCTGCAAATGGAATGCATCCAGAAAGTTGTTTTCGTCAATGGGCTTGAGCGTGATGTTCATCGGGTCAATCCTTTCCTAATTAATACTATTTCCAAATTCACCTGCGCCATCTGCTCGCGCCTTTTCCGCGCTTGCGTCCGCTCATTCCACTTAGCGTAGCGCTGCTACGCTGCGTTTCATTCGCGTTAGCCAGCGCGAAAAATTCGCTTCGCATCTTGGCGCATTCTCATTTGGAAATAGTATAAATCGTCTTTGGGGTGGCATCTGCCCATCTAACGGAGCGCGCGGGCATTTTCATCCCGAGAATCGGAAGTTTTTTGGGAAAAGAAAAATCTGCGTGTTCGTCTTCCCGACAATGCCTTTTTGTGCTATGATAAAAAGGCAAACAGAAAGGGGAACAAGCATGAAGATTCTCGTTCGCTATCATGACGGCGCAGTGCCGCTGAGCATCCTGCCGCATGGGGACTGGATTGACCTGTGCGCGGCGGAAACCGTGACGATGCACGCGGGGGAGTTCCGCATTATTTCGCTGGGCGTGTCGATGCAGCTGCCGGAGGGGTACGAGGCGCACATTGTGCCGCGCAGCTCGACCTTCCGCAAGTGGGGGATTTTGCAGGCGAACAGCATGGGGGTCATCGACGAAAGCTACTGCGGTGACGACGACGTGTGGGGCTTTCCAGCGCTGGCCATGCGCGACACGACGATCGCGCGCGGCGACCGCATCTGCCAGTTCCGCGTGATGAGGAAGATGGACAAGCCGGAGCTGGTGACGGTGGAGCACCTTGACAATGCGTCCCGCGGCGGCTTCGGCAGCACGGGTACACGATGAGAAAGAAAAAACGCCGGACGACGCGGCGCAGGGCGACACGCCGGACGATTTTCCAACTGCTGCTGACACTCCTGATGGCGGTGCTGCTGTTCGTCCGCAGCGACGCGCCGAACGGGGATGATTTCCTCGCGCCGATTCCGACGAAGCTGCCGACGGCGACCGCCGCACCTGTTGCATCCGCTGATTTAACGGTGTATTTCCTCGATGTCGGTCAGGCGGACGGCGCGATTCTCGTCAGCGACGGTCATGCCATGATGATTGACGGCGGAAAAGCCTCCGCCAGCCAATTCGTCTATGCCTACCTGACCAAGACGCTGGGGATTGAGCACCTTGACGCCATCATTGCGACGCATCCGCATGAAGATCACATTGGCGGTCTGCCCGGCGCGCTGAATGCCTGCACGGTCGGCGCGGTGTATTCGCCCGTGACGCAGTGGGATACGAAGGTATTCAGCTCACTGGTGAAGTATACCGAAAGGCAGGGGATTTCGCTGACCGTGCCGAGCATCGGCGACAGCTTTTATCTCGGCAGCGCGCAGGTGACGTTCCTCTCCGACGGGCAGGGCTTCACGGACACAAACGACATGTCGCTGGTCGTGCGCGTGGACTGCGGCAGCACGTCGTTCCTCTTCACGGGCGACGCGGAGTGGAACGCGGAACACGCGCTTTTGGCAAATGGCCAACGGCTGCAGGCGACGGTGCTGAAAGTCGGTCATCACGGCAGTGAAACCTCGACGTGCTATGCCTTCCTGCGTGAAATCATGCCGCAGTACGCCGTCATCAGCGTCGGCAAGGGCAACACCTATGGTCATCCGGCGGAAAGCACCCTGAGCCGCCTTCGCGACGCGGATGTTGTCGTTTTCCGCACCGACGAGCAGGGGACAATTATCTGCCGCTCCGACGGGCGGAACGTGACGTTTGAGACGGAAAAGTGACGACCGAAGGGGGCAAGGGGCGAACGGAAAGCCCAACTTTTTGCCTCCGCAGAGACGAAATCCCCTGCAGCAAAAGCGTTGTATAAGGAAGGAGAACCGCGAATGATAAACATCCGCCGCATGTGGCAACCCCTGACGGCTACTCCCTTCCTCGCAACGGCGGCGCACCATGAAATCCTGCCCTGCGAATCCTTGCAAAGGTGGATTCGCTGCTTCTGGGGCGGCATTGCCGGTGCTGGCGCATCCCCGACGCGCATTATTCCTGATGTTTGCGCTGACCTCATCTACCACATTGACGAAACGGCGGGACGCATCATTCAAGCGAGTTTCTGCGGCGTCAGCGACGTGTGCGGCACTGCGCATTTGCCGATGATTCCGGGGCATACGGTGAGCACATTCGCCATCCGCTTCCATGCCTTCGGCGCGTATGCGTTTGCGGATGATGCCCTTCGCGGCACGCTGAACGGCTTTGAATCGCCGGAAGTCCGATTCGGTCGACTTGACCGGGCACTGCGGGCGCGATTGCTGGAACTGGATGGGCTGACGGCGCGCGCGGCGTATGCGCAGAGCGTCCTGCTGGCGTTTCAGTGCCGAGAAAATCCGCTGGTGGAGACGGCGGCGGATGCGCTGCTGTGCCATCGGGGAACGGCGACGGTCAGCGCGTGGGCGCACGAGTTGTTCATCAGCAGCCGTCAGCTGGAGCGCCTTTTGGGCGAGTACTGGGGCTTGTCGCCGAAGAAGGGGAGCACGCTGGTGCGGTATCAAGCGCTCTATCAGGAGATTTGCCGCGGGACACTGAATAACGTGCAGGATGCGGTGGCGCGCTATGACTTTGCGGATCAGGCGCACCTATGCCGCGAGTTTCGCCGCTATCACGGGGAAAACGTGTCGCATTTCTTCAAGACATCGTGCGAAAATGGGCGTACAATGGAGGAAAACGGCGCTTATCCGCCGGAGGAGGTATCAACATGAGCGAAAGCATCAGCGTCTGCGGAACGGATTGCGGCGCATGTTCATTCTTTGGGGGACTGTGCCGGGGCTGCAACGAATGTCAGGGGCGTGTGTTCCATGCGCCGGCGGGCTGCGCGTGCCCGATTTACGCCTGTGTGCGGGAGAAAAAGGGCTTGCGGAACTGCGCGCAGTGTCCAGACCTGCCGTGCAGCCTTTGGCAAAGCACCCGCGACCCGTCGTTCACGGACGAGCAGTTTGACGCGAATATCGCCGGGCGCGTCGAGAATCTGCGGAAGCGCATGACGAATCGCGAGCTGGCGGATTTCGTCTCTGCCCAGCTGGCGCCGCTGCCGGAAGTCCGCCGAATCCCCATGATGGGCGGGTTCATCTTTTACTACCGTGAGCGGATTTTCGGCGGCGTATACAGTCCGGGCTTCATGGTCAAGAACGTCCCGGCAGCATGGCGCTTCATGCCGGGTACTTCCGCCGAGCCGCCCTACGATGGCGCGAAGCCTATGCTGCACGTCCCGATTCTTGCCGATTCCGCAAAGCTCCGCGCCATGGTGCAGGCGATGTGGGAAGAGCTGCCGGAACGTCCGCCGAGAAAGCGGAAACGCTGACGGCTTTTGGGAAGCACAGCGGCAAATCAGCAAAAAGGTGCGTCAAAAGGGGAAAAACCTTCGAAAACCCTTGAAAAATGCGCATTTTGCGCTTGACAAAGCGGCACGTTTATTGTACAATAGTGAATGGCATCAATAGCTCCGCTTGCCCCGGAAACTATTGAAACACCCGCGGAGGACATGCGACCATCATGCCGTGCCGCACACACATAGAGAACCATCACTTAGGGAGGAAAAACCTTTGAAGACGTTCATGCCGAAAGCGGCTGACATTACCCGTCAGTGGTATGTTGTCGATGCCGAGGGTCAGGTGTTTGGCCGTGTGGCCAGCCAGGTCGCGAACATCCTTCGCGGCAAGAATAAGCCGATTTACACCCCCAATGTGGATATCGGCGATTATGTCATTATCATCAATGCGGATAAGATCGTCATGACCGGCAAGAAGCTGGATCAGAAGATTTATTATCATCACACCGGCTATGTCGGCGGCCTGAAGGAAACCAAGTACCGCAAGCTGCTGGCTGAGAAGCCTGAATTTGCAATCCGCCGTGCTGTCGTGGGTATGCTGCCCAAGGGACCGCTGGGTCGCCAGATGGCCAAGAAGCTCAAGGTCTACGCTGGCCCGAATCATGACCATGCGGCGCAGAAGCCCGTGAAGTTTGACCTCGTGTAAGGCGGAAAGGAGAAAAACAAATGGCTAAGGTTGATTACAGCGCTGTTGGCCGCCGCAAGAAGGCTGTTGCCCGCGTCCGCCTGGTCGCCGGTGATGGCAAAGTGACCATCAACAAGCGTGATATTGATAACTACTTCGGTCTGGAGACCCTCAAGATGACCGTTCGTCAGCCCCTGACGCTGACCGGCACGACCTCTTTCGACGTGCTGGTGAATGTCTGCGGCGGCGGTGTGTCCGGTCAGGCCGGCGCAATTCGTCACGGCATCTCTCGTGCCCTGTGCAAGGCTGATCCGGAACTGCGTGCTGCCCTGAAGAAGGCTGGCTTCCTCACCCGCGATCCTCGTATGAAGGAACGTAAGAAGTACGGTCTGAAGGCTGCTCGTCGCGCGCCCCAGTTCAGCAAGCGCTGAGTTCCCTTCTGTACCAAGCATTTTGCGCCCTATGGCTGTTATGGCAGTCATGGGGCGTTTTTGTATGCAGTCGGTTTTGTGCAAAAGATCTGCCTGTACGGAAATCATGGAAAGCCTTGCAGAGCCGGCATTCTCCGGACTTTTCAAGCGTGAAATCTGTGCAAAATCAGGAGGCTCTTATTTGCATAATGATGTATTTTTTACAGTCATGCGCGGCTGAAAAGTCCGTCGCTTGTCCGGCTGATTTTCTCGACATTGCCGACATCCTTGTGGATGTAGCTGTTCATGGTCATCGTAATTTTGGAATGTCCGGCAATGCTCTGCAAGGTTTTGATGTCTACGCGACCTGTGGCTTGCGGCTGGGTCAGGAAGGTGTGGCGAAGCACATGCGGGGTCACACCCTTGGGAAGGTTGACTTTCTTACAGATTCGCTTTCATGTGTTTCGGAAGGAACGTTCGCTTAATGCGTCCTCGTCGCCCACCACATATTGGGCGAAATCTTCGTTTGCTGGCATGTGATTCCGCAAAATCTGTTCCAGCTCCGGCAGCAGGGGAACTTCACGGAGCCCGCCTTGGACTTGGTTAGCTTTTCTATGGGTCAGTTGTTGATGAACGTGATTTGTCTGCGCACATGAATGAGCTTACGTATGTACATAACTTCTTGCTGATATTCTCAGCTCATGTGAATGGGTCATTCTTGTCATAAATTCGCTGCAATCCGTTCCGGCTGCGGACACCAGCGTCAATCATGAGCCGGATGCCTTTACCCCCCATACTTGACGACCATCCACGCTGTGTATGTTGTTGGTGTGTTCGATGTGGTACTTGGAGGCGTTGGAAATCAGAAAATCCGAAACTGTTCGTGATTTCAGCGGCGCGAAGCCGTTGTCATCACACCAAATAGCGTACCTTGGTGTATCTCATTGAAAAATGATATCGCCATAAAAGTCAATTAGTATTCACGTTTCCCAGATTCTTCATCCAGCATCGGGAATACTATCGTCCTGCATGGTGGGAAATCACGATTTATGTGGTGGATTTCGTGGCGGTTGCGGTGATTGTGTTTACAGGGATTCGCTGTTTCCGCGGAAAAAAGGAAGAGCATAGCGCAAAGGCATAACAGCAAAGGGGCAGCAAGCGAAAGAATAGCTTGCTGCCCCGTATTGCGTTCGTCATGAAAACAAGTCTTATACTATTTCCAGATTCAACTGCGCCATCTGCTTGCGCCTTTTTCGTTCTGGCGTCCGCTCACTCCATTTAGCGTAGCGCTGCTACGCTGCATTTCGTTCCCGTTAGCCAGAACGAAAAATTCGCGGCGCATCTTGGCGCATTCTTATCTGGAAATAGTATTATGCCCATGCACCCGCTATCATAGGGGAACGTTCTACAACAAAAGTGTAGATTTTCTGACGGCAGTTGGTCATATCCGCGTCCGTATAGCTTGTGGGGAGACTGTGCCACAGCGTGTCGCGGATGATTTTTGCCATTTCAGCGCGGGTGGTTTCCTTTTCGCGCCAGTTGTTCATATTGGCGATAGCTTTACGAATGGTGTTTAGCAGCTCTTTCGCAGAGGCTTTCAGCATCTTGATTTCCTCCTTGGACAGCGTGTCCTTTTTCAGCAAATCAAAAAGCGCAAGCTGCTCTTCGTTGTCGAAGCCCTCACGGATATAACGCTCCGTTTCGATGTCCAGCTCATTGGCCAGTGCAAGCAAATCGGTGAAGGACTTTTCGATGGCAGCACGATTCTGTTCGGCGTTGTAGTTGCTGATAATGGTTTGATACCGCTCGTAGTAGTCGATTCTTGTTGGATTGCGAGCCATCATTTCAGCAAGACGACCTTCAATCAACTGCTGCAAATCCCGCAAAAGCAGATTCTGATGTTTTCGCCGCATAAATTCCGCGCGAAGCCGTTCAAAATCAATTTTGCTGATGTCAAACGTCTTATCCTTGTTATCATCGTTGATTCTTACATCAATCGCGTCGCTGACAATATCATTGATGCGCTTCATCAGCGTGGAATTCGGCAGTATGGTAGCGTACCTCCTCAGTCGATGGGTCGATACAAGTCAATTCACTTTCGTGTTTCTCCTCCGCTCTACCATACGCAGCAAGATAAACAATGCAGCGGCAAAGCAAAGCATCCACCAGGGCATCAGCGCTACGCCCAAGCGCCCAAAAAGGAAACCCGTCACAAGAGGCATAAGCATAGAGCCGAGAGAGGATGCCGCTTGTTGAAGGGCTGTTACCGACTGACTGGCGCGTCTGCCAACCAGCATCGGAAGCTCATGGACTATGCAGGGATTGATGGACGCGCACCCAAGGCCAGTCAATAGCACACCGATGACACACATGATATAGCCGGAACCCAACAGCAGTACCAAAATCCCCGTCAGCATGAGGATGAGACTGCACCGCACCAATGTGAAGCTGCTGAATCGCATATTAACAAACCCAGAAATCCCGCGTCCAGCGGTAATACCCAAAAAGAAGAGGCTGGACATCAACGCCGCCTGACTCTCGGACAGTGCATAGACTTCCCCGGCAAAGGAAGTAATCCAAAGGGTCATACAGGACTCCGCGGCGTAATACGAAAGAAACAGCAGCAGTATTGTCTTAACGCCAGGCATGCGCATTGCTTCGCCATTGGAAACAAAGCCTTCGGCAGCAGAATCTCCAACATTTTCAGAGGATGCGCGGCTTGCTTTCCAGCGCGGAAGTGTAAAGGTAAAGAAAACGGAAATCAGCCCCACGCAGCAGGCAGCGAACACATAGCCGCCTCGCCAAGTGTGGTTCATCTGATAACTGAGCGTCAGCAAAGCGGGACCAACCATACTGCCAACGCCCCAAAAGCAATGCACCCAGTTCAGATGCCGAGCTTCATAGTGCAACGAAAGATAGGCGTTCAATGCCGCCACAAGACATCCGGCGCTTGAACCGATCAGCAAGCTTGCCGCACAAATCATATAGGGAGAGGACGCTGCCAGATAACCAATCAGCCCCGCAACGGTCAACAGGAGGCTGTAAAAGATTGTCCGGCTTATACCAAGGCGGTTCACAATGCGGACGCAAAGCAGACTGGATAAAATGGTGCCTCCCGCGCAGATCGCGGCGATAACGCCCATCCACTCCGCCGAAGCGCTAAGCTCTCCCTGAATGGATGGCCATGCCGCGCCCAGCATCGAATTGGGCAGTCCGACGGAGAAGAACACCAGATAAATCATGATGAGGAGCAAGTTCTTGACCTTCCTTATACCGTAATGAGCAGCTGCCCGGTGAAGGGAATCCGCCTGCCAGAGGGCGTAATGAACAATCCTTCCGTGTTTTCAGGAAGCTGCACCTCGTAGCTCCATTGTCCATTAGCGCATTTCTGATAACAGTAGTGAACCGGCCCGGAAGGCGTAATTGCCGTGCCCGAAAGATCATCCAAATCATACAGGTGCGGCATGATAACAACTCGGTGACCTTCCGGGCGAACCCCCGCCATGGTGCGCGTCAACTCATATAAGGGCAGCGCACTCCAGGCATGGCATTCGCTGCGGGGATGACGCGGCTCTTCTGGACAGGTTGTATTGCCTCGGTCAATCAGCCCAATCCACGCATCCAGACTCTGCCGCATTTCGTCCTCCATGCCCGCCTGTTCCAGCGCACGGAACCATTCGTAGGAAGTGGCAAAAGAGCAAGGTGGACAAGCCAGCGCGTTTTTCAATGCTGTGCGGCTCTGGGCGGGATCAAACAGTCCGTTGATGACCGCCCAGGCCTGGGCGTGTCGTGTAAACTGCCTGCAATTCGGACCTTCGCGGAGCATTCCTGCTTCCTCGCTGAAGCACAAAGCTCGCACTTTTTCGAGAATTTCCGCACGACGCTTGCGGTATTCCATGGCCGTTCCAGGACGGCCCGTGGCCTCATAGAGCTTCGCGCCGCACGCCAAAGCCCATGCGTACATCAAATTGATGATGGTGCTGGAGCCTTCAAAGTACGCGGGCGATACGCCAGATAAATCCTTCCAATCATCCTGCCAGTCCATAAAGGCCCAGGGGGTGATCTTTCCTACCAGCCCGGTTTCATCCCGCTTGCTCTCATAGTAATCAAGGATGCGGTCAATGTCTGTGCGATAGCATCGGCCCAGCGCCAGATCGCCTGTATGTTCCACATATTCCCATAAGGCATAGACATAGTGCAGAGAAAAGGTGGAGATCACCTGACAATAGGCCGTGGGCGTTTTGCCGGGCAGCAAGCCCTCCGGTCGCATGCCGCAGTGGAAATCCAGCAGCGCCTTTTTTGCCAACCGGGCGTCACGGCTTACCGCATAGGTAAAAAGCATTTGCAGCCGGGTATCCATGATGAATTGCAGCTGTTCGTAGTACGGACAATCCATGTAGGTTTCCAGCATGCAGTTTTGGAGCGTTCTCAGGCAGATGCCCCAAAGCTGCCCGACCCAGGGCGTGGATGAATTCACCGTGGATTCCACAGACAGAGGATAACCTGTTTTTCGATAAACCTGCGCCGCGGGCATTTCCGGCAGCTTACCGTCGGATGATTTGACGACAATGTAGCGGAAGGTACGCACCCAGAACGGCTCATAGTTGACGAGATGACCATTCAAAATGATATGATCGGCCCTGCCTTCCACCGTTCCGCCCATATCATCAATGCGGGCGCCGTCCGCGCCGTTTCCGAAGCGCTCCAGATAGGTCACGGTGATTTCTGTGCCAGCATTCCCGTTGAAAGAGAAGCGGGGATAACCATTCACTTCCACTCCGGCGTCAAGCACCAAGTCGTTTTTTCTGCGGATGACCCGCGCAAAGGCGCATTCCGTTTCCTCCATCAGCGGAATCTCTCGTGGCATCAGGTGAACTCTGGGAATTAACCCGACGCTCTGAAAAAGCGCGGAGGGCATTACTGGCCCGGAGGCGCAGGCAAGCGACCAAGAGGAAGCGTCAAAGTCCAGGCGTTTCCATTCGAGCGGCGAACGCCGGGCATCAACGCTTTCCTCCGTAGCGCCTAAATAGACGGTATACTCCGATGATTTGAGATAGAAGGTGTGATCCAGCCACACCCGCCAGAGCGCTTTTCCCGTGGAAATGGTGCCAATCACGCGGCCAAAAGCATCGGTGATGTCGCCGTCAATGGCCAGAGCATGGCAGTTTCCAGCACCCACCACGCCGTAAATGGCCGCGCGTTCATCTGTTTGATCCCTGGCAATGTCGGGATCGTTATACAGCACCTGAACGGCAAACACGTTTTTCCCGGCATGCAGATAGGGCGTCAGCGAGACTGTTTCATAATATTGTCGGTTCAGATCGCCCTTGCAGGAGCCGGACAGCACGGCTTGATCGTTGACCCAGAGCCGATAACGGGAAACAGCCGTGATCCGGGCTGTCAAGCGCGCATCCGCCGGCAATTCCTGTTCCAAGCGGAAATACGCGAACCGACCGCCCAGATCACCATGAAGAATCTGCTTGTCGCGAAGCTCCATGTCGGGTATTTTGATCCACTGTACCTCATTCCACATCGCTGTTTCCTCGTTTCGGCAGATTTCACTTATGCATTGCAGCCATTTTCTCCAGAATCATATCGAAGGTGAAGGCCATGGCGTTGGGGCGAATGCCCGCTTCCACCTCCAGCGAGGAGCCGTAATCCACCACCATCAAATCGCCGGACAAGTAGCTGGCCATGTCGCTGCACTGGAATACGATGGGCATCGCCATTTCCTCGCTGGCGGCCAGACGGTGCGCATGGCCGGTAAAGGCGAGCAGACGCTCCTCGCTGCCAGTCAGCTTTAGGAAATCGCCCTTCAGGCCAGTGTCCGTAGAACCGGGCAAAACCGCGTTGACACGAATTTTCCTGGCCGCGAAAAGCGCCTGCTGCTTTGCCACCAGGTAGTTCATGGCCAGTTTGGAGAAGGAATAACCCAGGTTGCCCGGCAGATGAATCAGCGGCGTTTTTTCCAGCGCAGCCACCGCGCCATCCCAGCCTTCCGCTTCCACCACGGGCAGATAGTGCCGCTTGTTGCCCTCCTGCTCCCAGCCGATGCCGGCGGTGGACGTCATGTAAGCAATCGCGCCGCCTTCCGTCATGCGTGCGGTAAGAATGCACTCGCTGATGTACTTGTTGGAAATCAGGTCAATTTTGGTTGTGGTCAGGAAGTCCGTGCCGAGGCCAGACACGCCAGCAATGCCGAAATAGCAGTCGATGTGGTCGGGAATCTGAGCGAAGGCCGCGTCGATGGATTCCTTTTTGCTCAAATCCGTATGCAGATAGGCTGTAATGCCCTCTACCTTGACCTCAGCCCAGTCCAGGGCGTAGACCATTGCGCCCAAATCCACCAGCATCTCCGCCGTGGCCTTACCCATACCGCTGGCCGCGCCAGTTACCACGCATACCTTACCCGTATACCCAAGGTAATCCTTCATTTGCATTTCCTCCTCAAAAAATGTCAGTCTTTGCATAGAAACAGCGTTCCCGCCCCTGGATGATGGCGCTTTCCCGAATGCGGAATGCGCCGCGTAAACGGATGTCCTCCGAGGAAGCGCCGATCCGCACACCGATCATCCCCTTTTCGACCAACCAGCGCATCTCCCGATTGAGAAACGCCATGCGATCCGGCCGGAAGGTGAAGCACACCTGACGGCTTTCGCCTGGCTCCAACGCCACGCGGGCGAAACCTACCAGTTCCTGCACCGGGCGAACCATACAGGCCTGCTCGTCCCGCAGGTACAGCTGAACAACCTCCGTGCCTGCCCGGCTGCCCGTGTTGGTCACCTGGCAGGACACGGTGATTTTCTCCCGTGGGCCAACCTCCTCCTTGTCGATGCGCAAACCATCATAGGCAAAGGTCGTATAGCTCAGGCCCTGACCGAAGTAGTACCGGGGCCGATGCGGCATATCCACATATTCCTGGAAGCCGATGCTGTCGCCCTGATGCCAAGAAGAACCGTTGGGGTGATTGTAATACACGGGGATTTGCCCTGCGCTGCGGGCGGTGGTCACTGGCATACGGCCGCTGGGGGCAGTTTCCCCTGTCAGCACCCGCTTCAGTGCCTCCGCGCCCATTTCGGAGGGATTCCAGGCTTCCAGGATGGCGTCCAGGCATTCATCCGCCGCGTCGCTGGAAATGGGTCGCCCGCCGAAGTGAATGCCGATCATCGGCTTGTGCAGGTTGGCAGCTGCCCGGATGAAAGCATCCTGACACCGCGGCAGGTTAATGTCCGTCGCGTCCACGCCTTCGCCCATGGTGGCCACGGAACCGGAGCCGTGCTTGCCGCCCAGCGTCAGAATGACCAGATCAGCCCCGGCAGCGGCCTGCAAAGCCTCAGCAAAATGGCTTTCGTCCGCGCCAGCGATGGGATAACCGTAAGCATAGGTGATTTCCGCGTCGGGCAGCGAAGATGTGAGCTTTGCAAGCAGGCTGGGGCAGTCCGGCTTGATTTGCCGCCCAATCTGCGCAAACTCCTCCGTTTCGTCGCTCTGCACCTGCGTACCTGGCACGGTGAGCATGGGCTTGCGCTCCGTGTTGGAGGCATCCACCCCGGCCAGGCTGTTCATGACCGCATGAATGGCTTCTACCATGGACAGATGGGTGTATCCGCCAAAGAAATGCCGTGCGTTGTCCGCGTGAGGGCCGATCAGGGCAATCTTCCTGACATTCTTTCCAACGGGAAGCACGTGGTTGTCGTTTTTTAGCAGCACCAGGGATTCCAGGGCGCTTTGCAGCGTAATTAGCTCATCCTCCGGATGATGAACCATCTCCGACAATGCGCTTCCCGTCAGGGCAAAGGGATGTTCAAACAGACCCATGCGGAATTTGGCCCGCAATACCCTTCGCACCGCTTGGTCGAGCAGTGCCATGTCCGCTTTTCCCTGCGCGAACATAGCTTTCATTTCTTCATTGAAGCACACTGTGTCGGGAAGCTCCACATCCATGCCCGCGGACAGGCAGGCCAGCCCGGCCTCGGCCTCGGTTTCGTAGAGCTTCTGCGTATGATGCACATTGCTCACGGCGCTGTAATCGGCCACGGCCACGCCGTCAAAGCCCATCTCCTGGCGCAGAATCTGGGTCAGCAGATGCTCGGAGGCAGACACCGGCTCGCCGCCGATGCTGCAATAGCAGGGCATCACACCCCGCAAGTTTTCCTCCGCGATGGCCGCCTGGAAGGGCAGGCCGTAGACCTCCCGCAGCAGCCTTTCGGGAATACTGCAGACCGTGCCATGAATGCCGCCCTCCGACTGATGAAACCCCATATAATGCTTGGCAACCGATTCAGCCCTGCACTCGCCATCACCCTGCTTCTGGATGCCGCGGGTATAGGCGCTGCCCATGGCTGCTGCCAGCGTGGAATCCTCGCCGTAGGTTTCGCCTTCCCGGCCCATGCGCGGTTCCCGGTTGATATCCAGCACGGGGGCCAGAATCTGGGTGATGCCCAGTGCGCGCTCCTGTCGGCTGACGATCTCGCTGATCTTTTCTTCCAGCGCGGGGTCAAAGGAAGCGCCACGGCCAATCCCTGCCGGGAAGCTGGTGGCGTCCTGCACCAGCGCTCCGCACAGACCCTCCATGTGGAACACGGCGGGAATCCCGAAACGGCTGTTGTTCATCACCGTTTCCTGGATTTCCCGCTGGATGCCCGCTGCTTCCTCCAGGGACAGCGCCTGCCGGAATTCCAGCGTGCTGATCTGTCCGATACCGTATCTTGTGTCCTTTTGCAGATCGCCATGGGCGTAAAAATGGCATTGAAGCTGGGCCAGCTTCTCATCCAGCGTCATTTGCGCCAGCAGATCCTCCGTTCTTTCCTCCGGGCTCAGGCTGGCGTCGCGATAACGGTTACTCATGAGCGGCCTCCTTGACTGGAATGGTGATGGTAACGGGTTCCAAGCCCTCGGCGGAAAGCAATACACGAACGTTGCCCGCCGTCCGGGCGCTGCGGATAACGGCCTGCAATCTTCCTTGATAGGTGATGTGGTGATTCTGATCGAACCGCTCGGCATTGACAGGATTGGCACTGCCAAAGCCAGCCAATGTTCCTGCGCCGTCCACCTGAATCGAAACGACCCTTTCCGGCCAGGCTTTGACGATTCCCTGCCGATCTGTCACGGCGATGTCGATAAAGCTGAAATCCTCACCGTCAGCGATCAGCTTCTTTTTGTTCGGTACCGCCGTCAGTATCGTTTCCGAACTTGCCGTTGCCAGCGTATTCCGATACAGCTCATGACCATCTGCGTCATAGCCGACAGCCAGCACCTCGCCGGTTTCGTAAGCGGCGGGGAACTTGGCAAAGAAGTCGACGACGGGCGTTCGGCCAAGGGAGGAGCCGTTCACAAAGACCTCCGCTTCCGCCGCGTCGGTATAAACGTCAATCCAGGTAGGCTTTCCCTCGCAGCCGTCAAAGCTCCAGCTTTCAATGGTATCCGTCCACAAATAGGAAGTATAGGTGGGGACAACGCCATCATGAACGGGCACCTGCGCCGCCAGCCACAATCCGTGACCGCCCCAGGCCAGCTCATACCGATGAATGGCGGGCAGCGGCTTCCCCAGCAGATCGACCACGCCGCCGTGATTGAGCAGCCACGGATAATCCTTGCCCCGCAGATTCTTGGGCCGGTCATCCTCTGGCAGCTTGCCGTAGCGCTCGTTGCAGGTGTTGCATTCGCCCAGATGATCCTGTAGCGTCCAGATGAAATCGCCGATCAAATAGGGATGCTCCTTAGCAAAGCGCATGGTATCGACGATGCGGTCGCCGCGGGTTTCTGTGCCCAGCAGCACGCGCTCCGGGTGCAGCGCGTGGAGCGTTTCGTATTTGTCCTCATAATAGTTGTATCCAGCCACGTCCAGCGCGGGGTAGAGATGCTTGGTTGCATCCTCATCCATGCGGATGTAGGTGGGTGGGTAAGGCTCGTTTTTCTCGCTGTCCGGGATGTTGGCCGCCGCACCCATGAACACACCCAGATAATGCTTCCAATCAGCCTGACGGTTTTCCTCACTCTGGGTCATCCATTCGTCCTCATCCACCGTCAGATAGGGCGTGCCGTCAACGTATTCCCGGAGCCAATGGACGCTGGGGCAGAAGGTAATCAGCCGCGTATCGTCCATCTCCCGAATGGTGCTGATGATAGATTTCCCGATACGCACCCCCTTCACGCCGCCAGCCTCGGGAATCTCATTGCCGATGGAGTACATGATCACTGAAGGGTGGTTGTAAGCGTCCTGCACCATGAGGCGGGTATCGGATAGGTAGCTGTCCATGAACCGCTTCACATAGGGGTTCATCACCTTGGGTCGATACCAGCTGTCGAAAGCCTCGTCCATCACATAAAGCCCCACTTCATCGCAGGCTTTCATCAGGCTGCGGCTCATGGGATGGTGCGCGGAGCGGATGGCATTGAATCCTGCACGCTTGATATTCCACGCCCGGCGAAGCTCGGTTACGTCATTGTTGATGACGCCGATCACGCCATTATCGTTATGGATGCAGCCGCCCCGTAAGAAGGTGGGTACGCCGTTAACCAGCAGCCCCTTCTCCGGCTGAACGGTCACCGTGCGGATGCCGAAGGTCTCCTCCGCCGTATCCACAACGCTTCCCTGGTCGATCAACTCGGCCCTGGCTTGGTAGAGATGTGGCATTTCAGCGCTCCACAGCTTCGCGGCCGGCACGTTGATTTCAAAGGGCGCCTGGCCGCTGACCTCGGCAATGAGCTGGCGGCCGTCATAAATGGCTACATGGATTTTCTCTCCGCCGGTATGATGCACGTCCACCCGAATCCTCGCGGGATGGATGGAGAGCGTCGTGATTTTCAGCCCGTACAGGTCGATATGTCGCTTATCAGCCACAAACAAGTTGACGGGACGATAGATTCCACCACCCGTGTACCAGCGGTTATGTCCCTCCCGGGGTACGTCTGCGGTAACGGTCAGCAGGTTGTGCTCACCAAAACGCAATTGATCGGTCAAATCCACTACGATTGGCGTAAAGCCATAAGGATGGTCGGCAAGCTGCTTGCCGTTCAGGGCAACCGTCGTGTTGCAGTATACGCTTTCCAGCTCGACAAGAACCGTTTTCCCCTGCCACTGCGCGGGCGCAAAGAAGCGCTTGGTATATTGGTAGGTTTCCCCCAGAAATCCGGCGGACAAAAAGTAATTGCGGATGGAAGGGTCACGATCGGTATGAATCATGCCGTCATGGGGCAGCGTGACGGGATAGCTTCTGCCCGTCTGCACAGCCTCAAACTGCCAATCCGTGTTCCAGTTTTGTGCGTTCATGGGGATATTCCTCCCATCCATCAAGATAAGAAGATTATACAGAATTCAGAGTCCAAAGAATAGAAACAAATTAGCGAATTAGTTTCATTTTTCGCACAAGTAAAAAGCCGGCGCTCCCCATAGGAAACACCGGCTTAGGCTTATACTATTTCCAGATAAGAATGCGCCAAGATGCGCCGCGAATTTTTCATTCTGGCTAACGTGAATGAAACGCAGCGTAGCAGCGCTACGCTAAGTGGAATGAGCGGACGCCAGAAGGGAAAAGGCGCAAGCAGATGGCGCAGGTGAATCTGGAAATAGTATTAGGCCAGAAAAGCGGCAATTTGGGCGTAATCCTCTTCCTTCGTACATTCCAGCCCGCTGCTTTCAGGGCTGGTGTGTGCGAGCAGTGAGATGAACACATATTGAGACAACACGCTTTTCAGATCAAGTTGATCGTTTTTCGTAAGGAAGAATACATCGCCGTCGCATTGCTTGACGGCCTTCATCAATGCCACCGGGTCAATGCCGGGTTTGAGCTTCTTCATCAGTAGACCCCCTATTGATTTTCTTCTTCCCGGTCCCGCAGCTGCTTGCGGTAGGCACTGGGTGTCATGCCGACCTTCTCGCAGAACACCTTGCCAAAGTAATTCCGGCTGTTGAATTGCAGCGTTTCGCTGATTTCATCCACGGACTTCGAGGTGGTCACCAACCAGATCTTGGCCAGGTTGATGCGCTCGTCCTTGATGAAATCCACCACCCTGATGCCCATCTCTCTGTTGAATCGCTTGGACAGGTAATACTCCGAATAGCCCACATGCCGCGCAATCTGGGACAGCTCCAGGGGTTGAAGAATATGGCGCCGAATGTAGTCGCAACACTGCTTCACCGGCTTGGAAACGTCCGGAGTGGCTCGCAGGTCATGCACCTTGCGGATGTAATCCTCCATCATGCGGCGATTGACCGTCAGCAACTCCGTCATGGTGGCAGCGCGCTCCAGGCGATCGCAATGCTCCGTTTCCATCGCGAATGCGGTCTGCGGGGGCATGCCGCCCTGAATCGCAGCGCGGGTGCATTGCCCGCAGAAAATCATCAGGGCGTTTTTCAGGCGCCGGAACTGTCCCGCCGCCGGGAACTGCACGGGAAGCTCCAGTCCGGTGAGCCGATCCAGCACGTTCCTGTATTCCAGATTGCCCTCCCGAATCATTTGCAGCAGCGTTTCCTCCGTCATGTGGATGCGCTCCACATTCGTGGAATCCCAGCCGCCGTCCGCGTCCAGCTCGTCGCCCAGGTGACGGTAGATGTTTTTCCCGTCCTCAATCACGGTTTGGAACTGGAATTCCTGGCGCTGAATCTCCTCTTGGAACAGCATGTAGTGCAGCATCTGCACATACTGGCCGAAGTTTGCCATAGACAGCACGGGTATCTTTTTCATTTTTTCCAGCAGCATGTTGCGTGCCTGTTGGGAGAGCGTCAGGCGGTGCAGCGCCGTCTCAATGCTGCGGAAGGAGCTGCTGCTGTTGAAGATGGGGCCAATCATAATCAGTTCTTCCGGCGCACCGTTTTTCCACATGTACTCCGCGCCCCATATGATGCCGATGGAATCGCTGAGAATGACCGGGCGGTCGCGCCGCACCTGTTCCCCGGTCGCGTAGTCCAGGCATCCGCTGGAACGAAGGAACAACAGGAACTCTTGCTCATCCGGGCAAGTGGAAAAGAACAGCTTCTCCCCCGTGACGGAAAAGCACCAACAGCTGAGGCCGCAGGCGCTGTGTATCAGGCCGGAAAATACCCGGCTGCGCACATAGATATTCGTCAAAAGCATTTCTTCGTTCATCATGTTCCCCCACGATTTCATGGTGAGGATGAGGCGGAGCCTTCCGCCCCATCCCATGAGAACATTATAGCAGGTTCTTTTTCGTCTGGCAACGGGTTATTCCGCGTCGCTTTCCTGGAGAAGCTCGTTGAACGATTTCAGCACCTTCTGGTAGCCGCGCTTCTTCAGGTCGGCGCAGTAGGTATCCCAATCGCTCTCCAAATTCTTCTTGCCCGTGATGAACTGCGGCACCTGCACATACATATACTCGTTGACAATTCGTGAATACACCTTGTTGTTGCTCTGCACAGCCTTGACGGGCAGCTGATGGTTGAAGGGATAGAGCGCCATGAAGCCGATTGGCTTGTACAAATCCCATTGCCCGATGCAGTGCTGAACATAGGTGTCTGTATCCCCGTAATCCACCAGCATGGGCGAACTCAGCCCCATCACGCGGGAGCCGTTCATGGCTGTGCGGATGTTGCCGTCATTGACCTTGAGCAGGTCATGGAAGCGCACCATCTGCTGGCCGTCGCGTTCCACCAGCGTATAGGCTGCGTCAACGCCGAATCGGAGATACGTCGCGTCCTGAAGCTGAGCCTGCTGCTCGGCACTGAGGCCGTAGTTGTACAGCATGGCGCCTTCTTCCGTGTAGAAGTAATCCAGCCAATGGAAGAGCAGCGCCAAATCCTTCTCCTTGGCCTTGTCTGTCACCACCACAGAGCCGCCGTACTTGGCCGTGCCAAAGAAGGTATTGGGGATTTTCAGCTGCTGCTCGGGCCCGCCATAGACGTCGTTGATGGGGTTGGCCGCGCCAAAAACCACCGCGCCCTCCGTATAGGGCAGGGACGCATTGCTGATGCGGCTGCCCAGGGTGGATACACTGCCCTGCCAGAAGCCCACCTTGCCGGAACGCACCGTTACATCGTCGATCTTGTAATACATATCGCCGGAGCGCTCGGCAAACTGCTTGTCAATCCAGCCGCGGTTCCACCAGGCGTTCATGCACGCCAGATACGTCTTGAAGGTGTCGGAATCGCCGCCGAACTTGACTTCGTTATGCTCGGCGTCATACCAGAGCCAGGGGCTGCCCCCGCCGAAGGAGCTGACCAGATCACCGTTCTGATTAAAACCGGGATAGTACACGCTGGTCACATAGCCATCAGCGATGCCCTGCTCCTTCAGTGCCCGTTCGAAGATTTCAAACATCCATTCCCAGTCGCTGATGTAGATGGGGTCGGTGTTTCCGCTGGGGAAGATGACGTCATCCACCCAGCTGTCGCCGTTGACGTTTTTCTCCAGCGTAGCGGATTCGATGGCGTTGCCGTCCTTGTCCAGCGTGTAGTGGCCGGAAAACGCCTGGCCTGCCTTGGGATTGGGGCGGGGCTCGCTGTCCGCCATGGGATCAAACAGCATATCCGGCTGCACGCCATAGCGCACAATCCAATCCCGGCGGTAGCACCAGCCAGCGAACAGATCGTAAGCGGATAGATTGGCCCGGATACCCGTGAGGGTCAGGTGGAGGTTCTGATCGCCCACCGGCGTGGTGGCAATCACTTGGGGATTCGCCTCCAACCATGCCTTATAGTTGGGCATATACTGGTCGATGTAGGGTCCCAAGTCGAGGATGTTGCCCGCCTCATACAATTCCGCCAGGGAGCCGCCGAAGTAGGTCATGCTCATCACATCCGGGTAGGATTGGGTGGAAACCAGCAGGCTCAGGTTGTCGGCCTCCTTGCCGGCGGGCGGCACCTGGAAGCTCATCAACACCCGCTGCTGCGTGCCGTCCGAGGCCTCAAAGGTCTTGTAGTTGGCAATATAGCGCATCACGGGGTTATCCTCATAGTTCAGGTAATACTCCGTGCTTTCGCCCTTGTCCAGCAGATAGGTGAAGGAACGCAGCGCAGGATCGCTTTCGTTTTCAAGGGGCGCAGCGCCCTGGGACGCGGTCACCGGCCCGTTCAGCTGGGACAGTTCGGCATGGTCCGCCCGGTAGAAAATATAGACCACCGCGACCAGCAGCAAGCAGACGAGAATCATTTGCATGATCTGCTTGAGGCTGAATTCTCTTTTCATATTTTCCCGTCCTTTCACGATCAGCCCTTGACGCCGCCTTGCAGCTGACCGGCTTCAATCTTATCCTGGAAGAAGGGCATCGCCACCATGATGGGCAGCGTGGCTACCACGATCACGGCAAACTGAATCAGGTAACGGCTGTAGTTCGGGGTGGCCGTTTCCAGGAAATTGACGTTCGCACTCGTCATTTCATTGATGAAAAGCTGAATGGGCCACTTGGTCTTATCCGAAGGCACATAGATGGAGGCGTTGTACCAGGAGTTCCAGGCACCGACAAAGGTGTTGAGCAAGGTGATGAAGAACATCCCCTTCGCCTGGGGCAGCATGATCTGGAACATCACCCGCAGATGTCCCGCACCGTCTATCCGCGCGGCCTCCACCGTGGAAAGCGGCACTGCCGCAAAGGCCTTGGCGGCGAAAATCAGGTAGAAAGTCTGGGTTGCCTCCAATAGAATGATGGAAAGCCGGCTGCCTGTAAGCCCCAGGGTATTCATCACCATATAGGTGGGCACGATACCACCGCTGAACAGCATGGTGACAAACAGGAAACCATACATGATGCCCTTGCCCTTGGTGGGCTGGCTGAGGGCATAGCCGCCCAGAACGTTCAGGACAAAGCCAAGCCCCACCGTTCCGGCGACATAGATGATGGTGTTCTTGTAGCCAATCCACACGGAAGCGTCCCGGAAAATCAGCCGATAGCCCTCCAGCGTGGGCTTGCCGACGGGGACAACGGCTACGCCCTTGTACGAAAGCAGGCTGAAACCGTCGGAAACGGAGGACATGAGCACATGCCACATGGGCAGCAGGGAAATCACCGCCACCATGATCAGGCAGAAGTGAATGATGCAATTTGCAATGTGATTGCCAATGGTCAGATGCTCCACCATGCCCTCGCGAATGCGCTTTTTCTTTCTGATCTGCATGTTTTTTCCTCCTTTAGAACAACCGCGAGTCGGGGTTGATCTTCCCGGCCAGCACATTGCCGCCGATGAGCAGCACGGTGCCCAGCACGGACTGGAACAGGTTGCTGGCGGCAGACAGGCCCATATCGGGAGAGGAACCGAAAGCCATGCGGTGGGTGTAGGTGTACAGACAATCGGCTACGGAGTAGGTTTGCGGCATATACAGCAGCAGCACATTGCCGCCGATGGTACGGAAGGAAATCGCGATGTTCAGCACAAAGGACATACCGAGAATCGGCGCGATGCAGGGAATGGTGATTCTCAGGATGCGCTGCATCCGGGTGGCGCCGTCGATGGCGGCTGCCTCGACAATATCCCCGTTGATATTGGCAATGGCGGACATAAGGAGGATAGAGCCGAAGCCCAGGCTCTGCCAAATGCCCATGAAGGTATGAATCAACCAGAACACAGGCGGATTGGCATTGGCCAGCCAGTTCTGCTGGGGCAGGCCCAGAGCGGTGAGCAGCGCGGTCAGGGGGCCGTCATTGCCCAGAAACAGCTTGACCAGGTTGGTCACGACCACCGCGGCCACGAAGTTGGGCAGATAGGAGATCATCTGGATGGTGCGCTTGAAGGTTTTGTTCCGCACCTCCGAGAGCATCAGCGCGAAAATGAGTCCGGGGAAGAAGCCCAGCACCAGCGAGAACGCGGCCATGATGGCCGTATTTTTGAAGGCGTTGAGGAACGCGTCGCCGGTGAACAGCTCCACGAAATTATCAGGCCCGATGAAGGCGCTGCCGAAAACGCCCTTGGACAGGCTGAAATCCTGGAAGGCCATCACAATGCCAAACATGGGCAGGTAATGCGTGACGATGATGTAGATCGCCACGGGGATAAAGACGAAGTAGACGGTCTTGTTTCTGACCCAATCCCGCTTCCATGTGTTCTTCACCTTGTCATGGGGGTTGGGCGATGGCATTGTCGAGCTTCTTACCATGGGGCACCTCCTCAGAAAATAACAATGCGGAAGGAAACGCGTCGGCTTTCTTCCGCAAAAGCGTGATTATTGAGCGATGGAAGCCGTGCCAGCCAGCTGGGCATCGATCACCAGATCGGAACCCATCGCCTGAACGGTGGCCGCGTAGGAAACGTTCACACCGATGCCGGAGGCGGTGGCGCTGGCCCAATCGGGCTGGCCTACGATTTCACCGGCGGTTTCAAAGTTGAAGGTGTAGTTGAACACATCGGCCACCGTGTAGGTGCCCTTGTCGGCCTCCAGCTCCATGCCGATGGCGGTGATGTTCACCAGCAGCACACAGGTGCCGTCATCGTAGCAGTTCAGGGTCAGGTTCGCACCCATGGTCGTATCGGCGGTGGCTACCTGCACATTCTCGGCCTTGAACACATTGAACGCCACAGGGCCAACGGAGGTGGTCAGGTCTTTGGTCTCGCCGTCCCCAAGGCTGTAGGAAGCGGTGCCGTCCTCATTCCAGGTCAGGGTAAAGACGTTGTCCTCGTCATCCTCATCCGTCAGGGTGTAGGAGCCGTCCTCATTCTTTTCCCAGGTGCCGTAGATGCCCATTTCGCCCGTGTAATCCACAAAGGATTTGTCATGATACAGCGTCAGGGTGTTGCCCTCCAGATTATCGGCATACAGGTTCACAACCTTGATGGGCGTTTCGGTGGAGGCGTCGTAAGCCTTGCCCTCGGTCAGCGCCATGGTGCGGTGATTCGCCATGCCAGCCAGAGAGATGTCCACCAGCTTGCCGTCCACATAGGCCACCTTGACGGGCGTGGGATTCACATAGGAGACCAGCTCGACAATCTGAGTCGCAGTGGCCATTTCGTCATCCTCGGTACCGGCAGTTCCGTCTGCGCCTGCGCTGACCATGTATGCCAGCTCCTCGTCCTTGATCTCATAGGTGCCCGCGTCGGTCACAGCGCCCATGAAGAAGGATGCGTAATAGGTGCCGTCGGCATTGAAGTGGTAGAAGGTTTCCATGCCGAAGTCGTTCTTCTCCAAATCATATACGCCTTCAAGCACAGGATTTCCTTCCGCCGTTGCAACGCTGACCAGGGAGAAGGTCAGCAGCAGAGTCAGCAACAGGGAAATGCTTTTTCTCATCGTGTTCATCATGAAATTCGTACCCCTTTCTCACTTGGATGCTCATTTGCATCCGGTTTGTAGCCACATTATACAAATTGCAGACTTGCTCCGATATAGAAAAATTAGCGAATAGGGGCACTTTTTCGTTCAATTCTATCACTTGAGCCAATTTGTTTCCTTCCTGCCGATTTATTGCATTTTCTTTCATGGCGTAGTTTTTTATAATGATCCCATCCTGTATGATAGGCGGTGTATACGATGGAGAAACTGATTTATCACGCGTTGGAGGACCCCACCTATGCGCGTCCGGTGATTGATGAAAAAGAAGAACGCGTTCGAGCACTGATGGATGGCCAGAAAATTCCTTTTCTCTATATTCACGGCAGCTTTGAGGGAACAAAGGTCAAGTTTGTTTTCTGCTTCCCCAGGAAGGACGCCTATCGGGGAAGATTCTTCCAATATCTCTCGCCGTTCCCTGGGCCGGACGAGGAGGTCGCGTCCTTGGAGCATCGCGGCCTGCAAGATAACGTTTCCTTCGCGCTGCTCCATGGCGCGTACTTCGTGGAAACCAACATGGGTTCCTCCGCCATGTTTGCCGGAAGGACGGATTCCACCATTGTATATAAGTCCAGTGCGGCGGCAGCGGAGTATTCCCGGCAGGTTGCCATGGAGCTGTACGGCTGCCCGCGGCCCTATGGCTATGTGTTCGGCGGAAGCGGCGGCGGATACAAAACCATGGCCTGCATTGAAAACACGAATGCCTGGGACGGCGCCTGCCCCTATGTGATTGGCTCGCCGGTATCCCTGCCCAACACCATCACCATGCACGCTCAGGGACAGCGGGTGCTGCGCCATGCGTTTTCCAAAATTGTGGATGCGATGGATGCGGGCGGCAGCGGCGACCCCTACAAGGACTTAACGAATGACGAAGCGCAAATGCTGCGGGAGCTGACCCGCATGGGTTTCCCGCCCAGGGCGTGGTTTCTGGAGGCAGAAGGCAGGATCGACCCTGGCTCCCTGCCCGTCCTGCTGCCCGGCATGAAGCAGGCTGACCCCAGCTATTTTACGGATTTCTGGACGTTGCCCGGCTACGAAGGCGCAGACGGCTTGTGTGGCGCGGCGACAGATCGGGTGCGCTTTGAGGGCGTGATCAAGTCTGTTCATCTGCCGGAGAAGGAGGAAACGGACAAGACGGGCTTCAACGGTGTGGACGACGCCTGGAAGAAGCTACTGGCCAGCGGCAACAGCGCCTATCTGGAGCTTGAATCCGTGCCGGAGCATTCTGATTATGTGGAGGGCGTAAATATCACCATCCTGTCCGGCGAAGCGAAAGGCAAGGTTCTGAAACTCGATCACGACGAGGAAAACAGGCTGTATCTGGGGATGTGTTTCGGTGTGGACGATATTGCCGCCGTGCTTGCCCTGATTCAGCCCGGCGACAGGGTCGCGCTGGACAATTCCGACTTCATCGCCATCCAATCCTATTATCGACATCAGGTGCCTGCCGACCCTGCTTTCCACGCCTGGGATCAGTTCCGGGACGCTGAGGGTCAACCAACCCTGCCCCAGCGCAGGAACGTGTTCGGCTATTCCATGACTGGCACTGGCACCGTGCAGGACGGCCAGATTCAAGGCAAGGTGATCGTGATTCAATCGCTGATGGATGAATCCACCTGCCCCTGGTGCGCCGATTGGTACAGAGGAAAGATTGCGGAAGCCCTGGGTTCCGACAGCCATATGCGCGTGTGGTATATGGATCGCTGCCTGCACGGCGATGACGGCATCCAGCGGAACACGCAGGTCGTGAATTATCTGGGGGCGCTGCATCAGGCCCTGCTGGACGTGAGCGACTGGGTGGAGCGCGGTGTCGAGCCTCTTCCCACCACCAATTACCGCCTTGAGGACGGGCAAATTGTTGTGCCGGACAGCGCCAGGGAACGGCGCGGCATCCAGCCGGTTCCCGTGCTGCTGGTCAATGGTGCGGTATGCACCCATGTAAAGGTGGGGGAAATCGTCACCCTGACCGCCTCCGCTCAAGCGCCGGAGCAGGCAGGCAAAATTACCGCGCTGGATTTCGATTTTGGCGACCGCTCTCAGGAAGATTTCTTTGACGTCGTGGGCGTGCTGAACCACGATTCAGCTTCCGTTACCCATACCTATGCCAAGCCTGGCACCTACTTTGCGGCTGTTCGGGTAAAAATGCAGCGCAAGGGTGATTCGGACGCACTCTTTACCCAGGTGCTGAACCTGGCACGGGCTCGCGTCATTGTGGAGGAATAAACATGTACACATCCATTCGTCCCGGCCAGGTGTGGCTGGATACGGCAGGAAAGCGCATTCAGGCCCATGGCGGGTCGATTCTGTATGAAAACGGCGTCTACTACTGGTACGGCGAGAACAAGGAGCATACCGATGGGCAGAACGGCATCTGGCATTGGGGTGTGCGCTGCTATTCCTCCAAAGACCTGTATAACTGGCAGGATGAAGGGCTGATGATCCCGCCCGATGAAGGCAATCCTGCCTCGCCCCTGCATCCCACGTCCATGATGGACAGGCCCCATATCATCTACAATCGGATGACTCGGAAGTACGTTTGCTGGCTCAAAATCATGTGCAAGGACGGCACCCAGCGCTCCACCGTGCTGACATCGGAGAGACTGCTCGGCCCCTATACCATCGTCCGTACAGGTTTGCGTCCGCTGAGCATGAGCGCCGGGGATTTCGATCTGGCTGTGGCCTCGGACGGCAAAGCCTATTACTACTTTGAGCGCGTACACTCCGAGACCATCTGCGCTGATCTAACGGAGGATTACACCAACGTAACGGGCTATTACAGCACCCATTTTCCCCGCCCCTTCCCGCCGTTTGTCCGGGAAGCCACGGCGCATTTTACGCGCAGGGGAAAGCATTATCTGTTGACCTCCGGCACAACGGGGTATCTGCCCAATCCCTCGGAGGTCGCCGTGGCCGATAGCTGGCATGGCCCCTATACGATACTGGGCAATCCTCATCCAGCGGACAAAAGCCGCACCTCCTTCCATTCCCAGATATCCTCCGTTTTCAAGGTGCCGGGGAAGAAGGACTTATACATTGCCTGCGCTGACCGCTGGCAGCCCGCGTATCAGCATCTGGCCTATGAGGATTACGCCGAGCTATACCAGAGCTGGTTTGACCCGGAGATGGACAAGACCATCCCCGAACGCAAAAAGCACATTCCGGAGGACGGCAAGGCCAACACCTCCATGTCGGACTATGTGTGGCTGCCCATCCGTTTTGAGGGGGACAAGCCCGTCATCGACTGGAAGGATGAATGGCGCATTGAAGACTACGGGTAAGGAGGCATGTTCATGAGACGCAAGGTGGATTTCTGTGCGGATTGGCGCTTTATTCGGGAAGATGTGGGAATTGAGCAGGCTGACGAGGCGGCCACGGAGCCCGTTACGCTGCCCCACACCTGGAATGCCCAGGACGGCACGGATGGCGGGAACGACTATCATCGCGGTCGATGCTGGTACGCCAAACGCTTTCCTATGCCAGCGCATTCCTCGGAAGAAGAAGTCTTACTGGAGTTTGAAGGTGCGGCCATGTCGGCACAGGTGTTTTTGAACGGCAACCTTCTTTACACCCATGATGGAGGCTATGCCACCTTTCGGGTCAACCTGACTGATCATTTGCAGGCTGAAAATGTTCTTGCGGTATCGGTGGACAACAGCAAAAACGACCGGGTGTATCCGCAGAAAGCCGATTTTACCTTCTATGGCGGACTGTATCGTCCAGTTTGGCTGCTAACGGTCCCCAAAGTGAGCTTTGACTTGTCAGACAGCAGCAGCGGTCTGTTTGTGACGGCGGAAATGCAAGGCCCGGATGCGCTGGTGACGCTGGAAGCCCACACCCAGCACGCAGATGACGGAGAAACGGTTGTGTTTTCCGTAGAGGGAATCGGTGAAGTGCGCGGCACGGTTCAAGGGAATCAGGCGCGGGCACAGATGCTGATTTCCAATGCGCATCTGTGGGAAGGTAAGCGCGACCCCTATCTGTATCGCGCAACCGCAACGCTTTCCAGCGGCGATCAGGTTAGCGCCTCCTTCGGCTGCCGTTCCTTTGCCTTTGATCCGCAGCAGGGCTTTTTGCTCAATGGCCGCCGCTATCCTCTGTGCGGCGCAGCCCGGCATCAAGACAGACAGGGCGTTGGCAGTGCCATCACGGAAGCCATGATGGAAGAGGATATGAACATCATGCTGGAAATGGGGGCCAATACCATTCGCCTGGCCCATTATCAGCACGCGCAGGCTTTCTATGATCTGTGCGACCAGAAGGGCATGATCGTGTGGGTGGAGATTCCGTACATCACTGAACATATGGCCAACGGTCGCGAGAACACGCTGTCCCAGATGCGGGAATTGGTTACCCAATGCCGCAATCATCCATCCATTGTCTGCTGGGGGCTGTCCAATGAAATCACCGCGTCTGGCGGTGTGAACGATGATTTAATGGAAAATCACCGGCTGCTGAACGATCTTTGCCATCGGCTTGATCCAACCAGGCCAACGACCATGGCTCACGCCTTTATGCTGGATCACCATCATCCCCTGGTGCGCCTGACTGACATCCGCTCCTATAACCTGTATTATGGCTGGTATCTGGGGGATTTGGAGGATAACGACGCCTGGTTTGACGCCTATCACGCCGAGCATCCGAATGAGGTGATCGGTCTGTCGGAATACGGCGCGGACGCCAATCCCGCTTATCAGTCGCCTAACCCGGAACGTGGTGATTGGACGGAGAGTTATCAGGCGGTGTATCACGAACACATGCTCAAAATGTGGCAGGAACGCCCCTATATCTGGGCCATGTACTGCTGGAATATGTTTGATTTCGGCGCTGACGGCCGGAACGAGGGTGGAAAGCCCGGACAGAATCAGAAAGGGCTTGTCACCTTTGACCGCAAAATCCGCAAGGACGCGTTCTACATCTACAAAGCCTATCTCTCCGACGAACCGTTTGTCCATCTCTGCGGCAGGCGATACGTCAACCGTGCGGAGTCCGAAACGGAAATCAAGGTGTACACCAATCAGCCCAAGGTGACCTTGCTTGTGGACGGACAGTCGATAGGTGAACAGGAGGTTGACAAGATTGCCCGCTTCCATATTCCGCTGACCGGGGAGCATGAGATTCAAGCCACAGCAGGAAGCTGCACAGATTCCATCCGCGTTTGCAAGGTGGACGCGCCTGATCCGGCTTATCGCATGGAGGGCAGCGAGGTGGTCAACTGGTTTGATCAGCCCGAGGAGCTAATGCGTGAAGGCTATTATTCGATTATGGACACCATGGCTGACTTGAAGCGAAACCCGGCTGCCGCCAAGCTGCTGACCGCCATCATGGCCAAAGCGCGCAGTTCCTACGGCGACGTGGCGAAGAACGTTCAACTTCCTGAGGCCGCTCAACGCAAGATGGATCAAATGCCTCTGCAAAAGCTGCTCAAGCAGACCGGAAAGGCTATCACGCCGGACGTGGTCAAGGAACTGAACCATGCCTTGAATCAGATTCCCAAGGAGGTATAATCATGCGTCAGGAAAGCATCTTCCCCGGTCAGCCCTGGCTGGACACCAGCGGAAACGCCATCCAGGCCCATGGCGGTGCTGTCTACTATGAAGACGGCGTCTACTACTGGTACGGCGAGAATAAGGAGCATACCGACGGTGCCAGCGATGTATGGACCTGGGGAATCAAGGTTTATTCGTCCCGTGATTTGTGCAACTGGCAGGACGATGGGTACCTTGTTGAGCCCGATGTGGATGATCCCGCATCGCCGCTGCATCCGTCCAAGCGGGTAGATCGTCCCCACATCCTGCGCTGTCCGCAAACGGGACGCTATGTGCTGTGGCTGAAGCTGTCCGGGAAAGACGCCTGCTTTGTCATACTGTCATCGGAGCGTTTGCTGGGCCCTTATCAGATGGAAAATCCCTGTCTGCGGCCGGAGGGCAGCGAGGCGGGTGATTTCGATATGGTGCAGGATTCTGCATCCGGGAAGGCATATCTCTATGTCAGCATCAATCACAGCGATGTGGTGGGCTATGCGCTGACAGCGGATTATCTGAACGTACAGGAAGAGGTCAGCCGCCAATACGGCGGGCTGCATTCGCCCTTTACCCGCGAAGGAATTGCCGTGTTTGAGCATACGGGCAGAAAGTACATGCTCACCAGCGGCATGAGCGGCTACATTCCCAACAGAAGCGACAGCGCCGTATCGGGTTCCTGGGAAGAGCCCTTTGTTTCCCTGGGAAATCCGCATGTGAACGACGATAGCCGCGCTTCCTTCAACAGCCAGATTAGCAAGGTGTTCCGCGTGGAGGGTACAGACCAGCTCATCGCCATGGCGGATCGCTGGGTACCGGATTACCCGGTGGATGCCCACAGAGCTGACCTGTTCGAGCGGGCGATTGCCGCCCATTTTGAACCCGAAAAGTATCATGTGCTGCCAGAAGAGAAGCGGGACCTGATGAACAGTCCCATGCTGCAATCCGCCAACACGTCCAAGGCGCTGTATGTATGGCTGCCCATCCGCTGGGAGCGAGACATGCCCAAAATTGACTGGCTGGATTGCTGGCGGCCTCAGCTTCCGTAAACAATCAAGGAGGGAATTCCATGGAAAAGTGTGTTCATTTGGATCATATTGCCCTGGGCGTATGCTATTACCCGGAGCAATGGCCCCGAACAATGTGGCAGAATGATCTACGCCGCATGAAGGCCCACGGCATCGAAACCGTGCGGGTGTTTGAGTTTGCCTGGAGCGTGATTGAGCCTAAGGACGATACCTGGGATTTCTCGCTGTTTGACGAGTTCCTTTCGCTGGCGGCAGAGGAAAAGATGCAGGTCATTATGGGAACACCCTCCGCCACGCCGCCTGCCTGGCTGACCCATGCCCATCCCGAAGTGCTGAACTCCCGGCAGGACGGCACCCTGTACCGCCACGGTCATCGCCGGCACTACAACTACAATTCCCCGGTATATCATGCTTATGTGCGCCGGGTTGTTACCAAGCTGGCGGAGCGTTACGGCGATCATCCTGCCATCATTGGCTGGCAGATCGACAATGAGCTGAACTGTGAAACCAACGTATTCTATTCCGAGGCTGACCACAAGGCCTTCCGGGCATGGCTGAAAAAGCGCTTTGGCACTGTGGAGGCGCTGAACGATGCCATCGGCGGCCGGTTCTGGAGCGAGAGCTTTTCCGATTGGGAGGAGGTTTTCCTGGAACGCCCGGTGATTGCGCTGGGCAATCCTCACCTGTCCCTGCTGGAGAAGGAGTTCATCTCCAACAGCGCCATCGCCTTTGCCCAAATGCAGGTGGATATTCTGCGGCAATATATTGGCAACCGCTTCATCACCACCAACGGCATGTTTGGTCATCTGCGAAACGACGAGCTGACCAACCGCGTCCTGGACTTCTACAGCTACGATAACTACCCCAACTTTGCCTACGGTCAAAGCGGCATCAACGGCGGCGACGGCGGAGATATGAAGGATCGCGCCAGTTCCTACGCGCTAAGCACCGTGCGGGGCTTCTCCCCTAATTTCGCCATTATGGAGCAGCAGAGTGGCGCTCACGGCTGGGATCATGTGATGCTCAGCCCCATGCCGCTGCCCGGACAGATGCGGCTGTGGACGATACAGGCCATTGCCCACGGCGCGGATTATGTCAGCTACTTCCGCTGGCGGACGGCCAGCTATGGAACGGAAATGTACTGGCATGGCATTCTGGATTATGACAGCCGGGACAATCGCCGTCTTAAGGAGCTTGGCGAAATTCACCAGGACACGAAGCGATTGAACGGCCTGGCAGGCAGCCGCTATCAGGCCCGGGTGCTTCTGCTGACGGACTGGCTGAACGAGTGGGACGGGGAACGCGACAAGTGGTATGGCCCCATGAGTTATCAATCCAGCCGGGCCATCTTTGCCGCCGCGCAGCATACGCATACGCCTCTGGACATCAAGCCCTGGAGCGAGCAGATGACGGCGGACGATCTCGCCGATTATCAACTGATTTTCCTGCCCCATGTAGCTATCCTGCCAGAGAAAATGGCGGAAGTTCTGACAGCGTACTGCCATGCTGGTGGCAAGCTGGTTATGGGCGCGCGAACGGGGTACAAAGATCAATATGGCCGATGCGTGACCATGCCCATGCCGGGTTATGCCGCTGTGCTATGCGGTGTGACAGTGGAAGAATATTCCATGCCCCGTCCGGAGGAGCAAGCCGCGCTGCTATGGGACGGAGCGTCCTATGCTGCCACTGGATTCCAGGAAACGCTGAAGGCCAACGGCAGCCAGGTCTTGGCCAGGTATGACAGCGGCTGGCTCAAAGGGGAGGCCGCACTGTGCGAAAAAGGCTATCCACAGGGCGGTTGTGCATGGTACGCGGGCACAGGCTTTACCGAAGCGCTAGCTGGAGCTTTCTTGGAAAGGGCAGGGGTTGCGCATCCTTATGCAGAGATGATTGACTGCCCGGACTGTGTGGAACTGGCTGTCCGCTCCACAAAGGATACCGAGTGGTTCTTCCTGCTCAACTACACCCAGCAGGCCCAGCAGATTCATGTATCACCCCTGTTAACAGAAGTGATTGGGAACGGGGAAAATCTGCCGCCGTTGGGCGTTTCCGTTTGGGTGAGAAAGAAATAAGCAGATGCACCTCTTGTGATGGGGGATCAATCAACCTTCCTTCATATCGGAATTATACACTTCTGTCGTGGTTGAATCCAGCTTTTCGCACCCGCTCTGTCCACTGTTCAGAGATTTTGCTCTCTGCCTGTCCACAATATGGAATTCTATGCACCCTCACTGTCCGCATGTCGGGATTTTGCACCCACTCATCTGTCCATTTTCATGGGTACATTTTATAGGAAACGAAAGCTCAGTGCTGCACCCACCGAGCTTTTTTTGCACCCAACCGCACCCGTTTTGCACCCAAATGCACCCAATGTAAAACGAAAGCTGTATTGTAAAACGATAGCCGGAGATTGTATCATTTCTTGAGTCATTCCACAAGGCTGATACCGCCCCTGATACGGAGCCGCCTGAGGAGGTGAAGCCCGGCACTGCCATTCCGGAGGGGATGAAACCTGCTGGCAGGCAGGTCATGATCTCCTGCGTCAGCGGCACGATCAACATCCGCACCGGAAACGGTACGCAGTACAGCCGCATCACTGCCGCGAAGAACGGCGACACCTTTGCGTGGGTGGCAACGGCTGAAAACGGCTGGCACGCGCGGTCGTGGTCAACGGCTGCGTGGGCTGAGTGTCCGGGAAGTACAGCAAAGCAGAATAACTCTTTCACATTGGCGGTTGGCTTTGGCTGACCGCCTTTTTCTTTTGGTACCCCCTCAAAAGCCTGCATGTTTCTCCGTATTGCGGGATCGCCGGACGATGCCCCGGAAGGAGGTGCCGAATGACAGCACAGGAAAAGGAACGGATCACCCGGCTGCGAGGTGAAGGCAAAAGCTATGGGGCTATTGCCACACTGCTTGGCATATCGGCCAGCAAGGTCAAGAGCTACTGTACAATGGCCAAATCCATAACGCGGATTGACGTGAAAAAACCGGACCTTCTTCAGCGAAAGCGTGTCGCGGCTTATGCGCGTGTTTCGATGGATACGGAACGGCTGATGCATTCGCTGTCCGTGCAGGTCAGCTACTACAGTGAGTTGATTCAGAATACGCCGGGCTGGGAATACGCGGGCGTCTATGCTGATGAAGGCATCTCTGGCACAAAGATGGACAGCCGCCCGGAGTTTGTTCGGATGTTGGCAGATTGCGAAGCCGGGAAGATCGACATCATTCTCATCAAAAGCCTGTCACGCTTTGCCCGAAACACAGTGGATACGCTCAACGTTGTCCGCAGGCTGAAGGAGCTGGGCATCGAGGTCCGATTTGAAAAAGAACGCATCAATTCTCTGGCAGATGAAGGCGAGCTGCTCATTACCATCATGGCATCCTTCGCGCAGGAAGAGGTGCGCTCTCTGAGCGAAAACGTCAAATGGGGGCTGCGCAAGCGGTTTGGGCAAGGCGTGCCCAATGGGCGCTTTCATGTGTACGGGTACCGCTGGGAAGGCGATCATCTGGTGATTCAGCCTGATGAAGCCACAATCGTTCGCCGCATTTTTCAGAATTTCCTTCAGGGTAAGTCCCGGCTGGAGACTGAACGCGAGTTTGCGGCAGAAGGCATCACCACAGCCGACCCTGACAAGGTTTACGGCGGTCCCCATCACGGAACAGCGCAGGCGGAAGGTCGCGGCTTACGCCCGCGTCAGTACGGACCATGAGGAACAGCAATCCAGCTATGAGGCTCAGCTGGACTACTACACCAACGTCATCCGGAACCATGACGGCTGGGAGTTCGTGAATGTGTATGCCGATGAAGGCATTACCGGCACCAGCACCAAGCACCGCGAAGGCTTCAAGCAGATGGTTGCCGATGCACTGGCAGGCAAGATCGATCTCATCGTAACGAAATCGGTCAGCCGCTTTGCCCGCAACACGGTGGACTCCCTGACCACGATCCGTCAGCTGAAGGAGCATGGCACGGAGTGCTACTTCGAGAAAGAAAACATCTGGACCTTCGACAGCAAAGGCGAACCGCTCATTACCATCATGTCCTCGCTGGCACAGGAGGAAAGCCGCTCCATCAGTGAAAACTGCACCTGGGGTCAGCGTAAGCGCATGGCAGACGGCAAGGTTTCGGTTCCCTTCAGCCGCTTCCTGGGCTACGATCGCGGGGAGAACGGTGAGCTGGTGGTGAATCCGGAGCAGGCAGAGATCGTTAAGCGCATCTACACTGAGTTTCTGCAGGGGGCCACGCCCCACACCATTGCGGCAGGCCTGACGGCTGACAGCATCCGGTCTCCCGGCGGCAAGGACAGGTGGAACCCCAAGACGGTGCAGAGCATTCTCCAGAATGAGAAGTACAAGGGTGACGCGCTCCTGCAGAAGTGCTTTACCGAGGACTTCCTCACGAAAAAGCAGGTGAAGAATCAGGGGCAGGTGCCGCAGTATTATGTGACCGGCGACCATGAAGCCATCATCCCGGAGGATGTATTCGATATGGTGCAGCGGGAGATTTCGATGCGGAAGCCCGGCCCCAACCGGCACAGCGGCGTCCGGGTTTTCTCCAGCACCATTTACTGCGGGGAATGCGGCGGCATGTACGGCTCCAAGGTGTGGCATTCCAATGACAAGTATCGCCGGGTAGTCTGGCGATGCAACAGGAAATACGATGGCGATCAGCCCTGCGGCACACCCCATTTCGATGAGGAAACGCTGAAGCAGCTGTTCCTCTCCGCGCTGAACAAGCTGGTCGGGAAGCGCAACGAGATCAGGGACAGCTTTGACGCCATTCGCAGCACGGTGTTCGACACGGATGCGCTGGAAGCAGAGCTGGCGCAGGTCGAAGCAGAGATGAGTATCGCCGCAGAACAGGTCGCCCGAAGCATCCGCGAGAACGCTATGGTCGCGCTTGACCAGTCTGCCTACCGGGCAAGGCACGATGCCCTCTGCGACCGCTACGAAAGCCTCAAGGCACGCTGCGAAGAGCTGAAGGAGACCATCTCCGACAAGCAGACCCGGCTGGCTGCCATTGATGATTTTCTGAGAACGCTCATGAAGCAGGAGGCGCTTCCCACAACCTTCGACCCGATGACCTACCATATCCTTGTCGAACGGATGACGGTCTACAGCAAGGCCAGGGTGATGGTTCGGTTCAAGAACGGTATGGAAATTCAGGCCTGACACTTCAGCTCCCGTGCAAAAGCGGGAGCTTTTCTTTGTTTCCAAAAAAACAAAAAAGGCGCAGCGTGCATCTGCAACCAATTTCCAAAACTTCTACCAATTCTGATACCAATTTCCTATGCGCATATTGCTTGTATTCAACACGCCGCCTTGATTTCCAGCACAATACCGCGTTTGGGCTCGACGATGTTCACAATCATGCGCACCAGCGATTTGGGCGTGAAGAAAACGCCGTCATCCGAGGCCACCGCCGGGGCAAACTTGTTGAGAAAGTACTCATAAATGCGCCCGATGATGTCGTCCTGAATGTCGTTCAGGGCGCTGTTGTTGAAGATGCGCAGCAATTCCCACAAGAGTTCGTTCTTGAAAGACGTGTAGGTCTTGGGCAGCACGCCGCTCAGCTGAGGGCTTTCTGCTTCTATCAGCGTCATGGCGTGGTTGACTTTTTCGCCGATATTGACTTTACCCGCTTCCAAGTTCAGCAGATATTCATAGCGTGCTTCTTCCGGCAGAAAGATAGCGCTTTTCTGCTGGAAGTCGATGGATTCCACCGGTAGTACACGCCCGTTGCGAACCGGGCGGTCTTTCATAATCTCGGCTTCCACATAGCGGAAGCGGCTATACGCATAGCGCAGGAAAATCAAGCCCAGCACGGGCATACAGTATTCCTGACTGGTCAGCTTGCTCTCTGCTCGGAGCAGGTCGGCGGATTCCCACAGCTCGCTTTCTAACTTGCGAAGGTTAATCATGGTGCATGTCCTCCAGTATATCACACACAGTGCGACCACACATGATGCGGCACTAACTCTATTATACCTCTTGAAGTGCATTCAGGTCAATTGCTAAATCAGCTTCGCCTTGCTTTTTGCATGAAATTTGCAAGGTGCCTACAGAAGCTCTTATCGCTTGATATGAATGAGTGGCCGAATGGAAAAGAACAAATTTTCAAAATGTACAGTATCATCTTTAGCGACTGCAAGGAGCAAAGCACACAAAAGCTGTATTCCGAGTTCCTTGCACGGAATGGAAATAATCAATCATTGAAAAAAGAACAGAATGCTGCCGATGAAACTGAAAAGACCGAGCAAAATGGCGAGAAAAATTTATTGCTGCCGCAGTCAGCAGTAGATTCGGAATCGGGAGCATTATCTTCCGAAAAAACAATGTGCAAGGAAAGTGAATGCGAGAATAAGCAGGATGAAGTAGCTGCTACTGCGGCTGAAGAAAATAATGCACACCAAAGACAAGCTGGAAAACTGTCCGATGGTGTTGCATTGGCTGAAGCACTATTGGCATGGACTTCTGAGCAAAAGAAAAAAATGCAAAGTCAAGCAGAGCAGATTGCGGAACTAACATATGAGCTAAAAAAGAAGCAAACAGTGCTTGAAAATCAAGCTGCGCAGCTTGCAGAGCTGAAAGAACGTACTGAAAAGCTGCTTGCGATAAAAATCAATCTTGAATCGGTCATTGAGACGGCTAAATCCGAAAACGAAAATCTAAAAACAGCGAAAGAAAAAGCGGAAAATACCATTGCACAGGTTCAACAGATGGCAGGAAACTCTGCAAAACAGGAGCTGGAAGGCTTTAAGGCAAAGCTGTCATCAGAAATGTCATATGCAATTAAGTGCTATCAGGACGGCTGTGCAGAGGATGAAAAGGCGGAGATTTATGGAGCTTTGCTTGAAGAAATGATTGATGTTCTCGCAAACAATGGTACAAATCAAGGGATTTACGCCGGAGGGCATTTATTTGAACTGCGAAATTGATGAAGATATGATCGTCCACATTGATATTCATAGTGACTATGCACAGCGTATGGGAGTCAGCGATACAATCAATCAGCTTGCATTCACCTATAAGATATAACAAGGAGGTTTTGAAGATGAATAGTAATATTACGCTGAAAAGCAATATTTATATCAACAAAACCTGTAAGCGTGATGATCAGGATTTCATATATCATATTCTTGATTTTCGCGTACTGAAACGTTATGCTGGAGATAGCATCCCCAAAACGTCTACTCAAAAGATGATTCTTGAACAGGGCGCTCCTGACTGTGTCTATGAGCATGGAACTATGTCGTGGGGAGTGCCAGTGGGGAGTGAACGATTTGTTTGCCGCTGCGAAGAGTATGGTTGCTCAATGTATGCCACATGCCAAAATCTTCCGAACTATGAGCAGATAGAGCGTGAGACGGAAGAAACATTGGACACCGCTAAAGCCAATGAAAAAAGGAATACGCCTGCACAGCATGAGGATTCAATAAGCATTCAGCAAGTCGAAATGAAGTCTCAGAGCGACTGTGCAAAGATTGCAGAGCCAGAGAGGATGAACGCACCTGCAGCAAGCAAACCGGAAATGCAGGTAACGCCAATCAAGACCATTGAAACGGTTGCAGAAACAGATACGGCGATACCAGTTAAAATGGATGACGTATGAGAAATCGTATAGTCGTGACATTCGTGCATATCGTTTCCCTGAAATTTTGTATTGTACAGCATGTACATATCTGTGGAAGGACAAGCAGCTTGCTGGCTTGCAGAAAGGAGAACTGCGCTGTCCAGAATGCAACCATAGATTGGTTCCTTCACGTTTTATTGTTGCATGCCGTCATGGTCATATCGACGACTTTCCGTATTCACGATGGGTTCACCGAGGTGCCGCGTGTGAAAAAAATCAGGGAGGGGAACCTGAACGATTAAAGCTGTTCAATATTAATGGGCGAACAAACTTGGGCAGTCTGATGGTATCCTGTGAACTGTGTGGAAAAACACGCAGTATGCAAGAAGCGTTCGTTCCAGGGGCATTAGCAACCGTGTATAAATGCGCTGGCCGCCAACCGTGGTTGGAACACGACGCTGATTCGCCATGCACAGAGAATGCTGTTGCTCGAATGAGAACATCCGCTGGTGTCTATATGCCCGTAAATATTAGCGCGCTGAACATTCCACCGTGGAGTACACAGGTCAACAAAATTCTATTTCGACATCTCGATGCGATGGAAGGAAAGAGTGATGAAGCGCTGCAATCCTATATAGAACGAAAAATCCACCCGTATCTTCCGAAAATCTCAAACAAACAGATTCTGGATGCTTACCGCGTGCTGTGCACAGAACAGAACAAGCCGCATCCTGCGTCGCTCAGAGAACTATATGAGGAAGAATACCGCGCACTTTGTGAAGAAACGGAAGATGAAAATGCGGATTTCAGTTCCAGACGAATTTCTCCTCCGAGAAAGTATCATATGCTGCTGGATAGTGTCACGGCAGTTGATTGCCTGACAGAAATTGTGACAATGGTTGGATTTACACGTTTGCAAGGCTGGGATGGAGACATGAATAGCCCTTGCTTAGCACCAATTATTTCACGAAAGCAGCAACAATGGCTTCCGGCAATTGATATGCATGGTGAGGGAATTTTTATTCGGTTAAATGAAGAGAGAGTTTCAGATTGGGAAAAGCAAAACCAGCATATCTACCAGTTAATGATGGAGCGGATTCAAGAAAACAAAATCCACTGTGAAAATGCTTCGCCAAGGTATGTGCTGCTTCATACTTTTTCGCACTTATTGATTCGTTCGCTTGCAAAAATGTGCGGTTATCAATCGGCATCACTGAAAGGAAGAATTTATTCAACATATCCCAGCGGCGAGAATATGGCAGGGATTTTAATTTACACAGCTTCTTCTGATGTGGAGGGCAGCCTTGGCGGTCTTGTTGCGCAGGCTAAATCGGAGCATTTGGAGAAGATAATTGATGACTTGCTTGATGAGGCAGAATGGTGCTCTGGCGACCCGCTTTGCATGACATCAACGGGTATCAATGGACAGGGGTTATATGGGCTTAACTATGCCGCATGCCATCAATGCGCATTATTGCCTGAGACTTCTTGTGCTATGCGCAATCTTCTGCTTGACAGGGCTGCGCTGATTGGGAGGACAGAAGATGGCACGGTTGGGTTCTTTATATTATAAGGCGGGCTTTTGTATTTCAAGCGACGAGAGCATTCTCCATAAAATTCGACATTTCACCTTGCCGAATGTCTGTAAGTGTGGTAAAATACACACGACGTAACGAATTATGCCATTTTAGGCGATGCTATCAGCAAGGGGGACGCACCATGATTATTAAGTGCAAGATGTGCGGCGGGGACATTGACTTCATTCCGGGGGCGACGTACGGGACGTGCGAGTACTGCGGCAGTACGTCGACGATTCCGCAGGCGGAGGACGAGAACAAGCTGAATCGCTACAACCGCGCGAATCACTTCCGGCGGCAGTGCGAGTTCGACAAGGCGGTTGCGGCGTACGAGAAAATTCTGGAGCAGGACGACACGGATGCCGAGGCGCACTGGGGCGCGGTCATCAGCCGATTCGGCATTGAGTACGTTGAAGATCCGGCAACGCATCAGCGAATCCCAACGTGCCATCGCGTGCAGGTGGCGTCGATTCTGACGGACGAGGATTATCTCGCGGCGGTGGAGAATGCGCCGGACGAGGAGAGCCGCCGCATCTATCAGGAGGAAGCGGCGCAGATTGCAGAAATCCAGAAGGGAATTCTGGCGATTTCTGCCAACGAAAAACCGTATGACGTGTTCATCTGCTACAAGGAGACGGACGAGAACGGTCAGCGGACGCGCGACAGCCAATGGGCGCAGGATGTCTATTATGGGCTGACCGAGCAGGGCTTGAAGGTGTTCTTCAGCCGCATCACGCTGGAGGACAAGCTTGGGCAGCAGTACGAGCCGTACATCTTCGCGGCGCTAAACAGCGCGAAGGTGATGGTCGTTATCGGCAGCCGTCCGGAGTACTTTAACGCCGTGTGGGTGAAAAACGAGTGGAGCCGCTATCTGTCGCTGATGAAGCACGACCACAAGCGGCTGCTGATTCCGTGCTATCGGGATATGGATCCGTACGACCTGCCGGAAGAACTGTCGATGCTGCAAAGCCAGGACATGAGCAAAATCGGCTTCATGCAGGACTTGCTGCGCGGGGTGCAGAAGGTGATGCAGCAGCCGACGAGCGCGCCGCAGGGGGTGCGCGTGGAGACTGCAACGGTGGAAACCAATGCGCCGGGCGTGACGAGCCTGCTCAAGCGTGCCGCGCTGTTCCTGGAGGACGGCGACACCGCGAGTGCGCGCGAATACTACGACCGCGTGCTGGACATTGACCCGGAGTGCGCCGAGGCCTACATGGGCAAGGTGTGCGCTGAAACGGGCTGTCGCAAGGAAAGCGACCTTGGCGCGCTGAATTACTGCGTGGACATGCGCGGCGACTGGCAGAAGGCGGTTCGCTTTGCGTCGGCGGGGCAGAAGCAGAAATACGAGGGCTATATGGCGAGCGTCCGGGCGCGGGTGGAGGAGCACTGCCACGAATTGGCGATTGACTGCGCCTGTGCGGTAGCGGTCGGGCGCGGCAGCCGTGCGAAGATGGACGATGCGCTGAAGGCCTACCGGGCGAATTGCCTGACAAAGGGCAGCGAATCCACCGATTACAGCGCGGAGGAGGGCGCGTCGTGGCACTTGGCGGGCTACCAGAGCATCCGGAACACGCTGGCGCAGATGGCAGCGGACAACGCCCCGCGCGACGTGACCGAAGGCATGATGAAAGTCGCGGCGGCGATGTTTGGGCAAATCAAGGGAGAAGAAGCGCGCACCCAGCAGTGCCTTGCGCTGGCGGAACAGGCGCGGCTGAAAGCGATTTACGAAAAAGCAAGCGCGAGGAGAGCGGCAATCGGAATGCCCGACTTGATGGATGCGGCGGATTTGGAAGCGCTCGCCAAACAGTTTGGGCAGATTCCGGGCTACAAGGATGCGAAGCAGCAGGCGGAGCAGTGCTTGCAGGACGCAGAGAATGTTCGCGAAAACGCCTACAACGACGCGGTAAAGGCGATGCAGGAAGCCGGGCGAAGCAGCTACAAATGGAAAGAAGCCATTCAGAAGCTGGGACGCGAGGGGCTGAACGGCTACCGCGATGTGGAGGAGCTGCGGAAGCAAGCCGAGCAGCGGTATGAGGAATGCAGGAACGCGGAGGAGAAGGAAAGAAAAGCAAAAGAGCGGAAAAATAAAAGATTGACGGTCGCTTTTGTGCTGGTGGTGCTGATTGCGTGTGTAGTGTGCTGGTTTGTGGTGACGCGGGTTATCCCAAATAATAAGTACCAGCGGGCAGTGGCGTTGCGTGAGAATGGGCAGTATGGAGAAGCGATTGACGTATTTACGGAACTGGGGGATTATAGTGACGCGGCGGCGCAGATTGCGGAAACGAAGTACCAACAGGCAATAGCATTACGCGAGACGGGTAAATATAAATCTGCCATTGCCGCATTTACGGAATTGGGAGATTATGGCGATGCGGCAGCGCAGATTACGGAAACGAAGTACCAGCAGGCAGTGGCGTTGCGCGAGAATGGGCGCTATGACGATGCGATTACTGCATTTGTGGAGTTGGGTGATTATAGCGACGCGAAGGTGCAAATTGCGGACATTAAGGAAATCAAGTACCAACAGGCGGTGACGCTGCGAGAGAATGGGCAGTATGACGATGCAATTGCAGCGTTTGCGGAGCTGGGGGATTATAGCGACGCTGCACAGCAACTTTCGGAAATGAAGTATCAGCAGGCGAACAATCTAAACGCTGCGGCACGGTATGATGAAGCATATGCCATTTATGTGACGCTTACAGGTTACAAAGACGTTGACAAGCAGCTGGCGGAAGATGATAATATGATAGCAGCAGCACGCGACGCGAAGTTTGCTGTCGGCAATTACGTCACTTTCGGAACGTACCCGCAGACAAAAGCAGGAAACGACGCAACGCCGATTGAGTGGCTTGTGCTGGCGCGGGATGGCAACAAGGCACTGCTGATTAGCCGCTACGGGCTGGATGCACAGCCGTATAACATAGTCTATACAGATGTTACATGGGAGAATTGCACCCTGCGGACATGGCTGAACTGGACGTTCTATAACAAGGCGTTCAGCAGTGCTGAACAGTCGGCAATTCTGACAACGAACGTGGACAATAGCAAGAAACAGTGTTATAGCGGATATAGCACAGACGGCGGCAATAACACGCAGGACAAGGTGTTCCTGCTGAGTTACGCGGAAGCCAACAAGTATTTTGGCGTAGCGTATGACAACAGCAGCAACACGAAGTCGCGTGTAGCACCGACGGCGTATGCGATTGCACATGGAGGATGGACAAGCTCTTCCAATAAGACTGCTGACAGCACTTATGCTGGGCGGTGGTGGCTGCGGTCGCCCGGCCGCAGGCAGAGCAATGCCGCGAGCGTGTTCGCCGACGGTTCTCTCCTCGACCTCAGTGTCGGCAGTGGCTCCGCTTCTGTCCGCCCCGCTTTATGGGTGAACATTGAAATGAATGTATTCAAATGACCGAGCAATAAACCACGTCTAATTATAATTAAAAATGGGGAGAGCGCAACAGAAAATGTCTGCGTTCTCCCCGCAAGGTGAAAGAAAACAAAACGACCGAAATTTGGAGGAAACAACCGATGAATCAAAATGAACACTACGAGGAACTTTTTCAAAATTTTGACAAGGCGGACGCTTTTGATAAGATTGCGGAACTGTTTTACAATAGGAATTTTTCAAGTGCATCAAAGTCTGAAATTGAACTGCTTATGTTTCACTTCTACATGAAAGCCATGATAGAAGCGAACAAAAAGGATGATGGAACAATTGATTATGCCCAATGTTCTGACTACGAAATCTCGAAGCAGTTGGGAATAACGCAGGAGAAAGTTAGAGGGCTAAAGATTAAAAAGCAGGCGCGTTATCCTGAAGCATTTGACTGGCAGAAATCCTTGATGAGCATCAAGGATAACATTCGCTTAGATGATAATGCAAAGCGCATTATCATTCCGATTCCAGACCCCAATTTGAATGCAGAAATCCGCAACTTTATTTCTCAAAAAGGCGGCTATATTGATTTTGAATCCGGGAAAGACTACATTCGGATAAGAGTTGAATATTACCTGCTGCTTACGTGTGAAACTTTTAACGAAAGTGAAAAGAAAAGATTTATCAAAGAAACCAGAAAAGCATTGCATAAAGCAAATGAGTATGAGAACGATATGGATGTAATGGATGCAAAGCAAGTGGTCAGCGATGTACTTAGCGTAGTGGGAACAGGATTAGATGTTGTGGATAGAATTACTCAAATTGTAAATCCTAAAAATGCTTTAATAGATGTCCTTCACAGTGCAATATCGAAAAAATTAGGAATTCTATAAGTTGAACACCTTTCACAAAATCCTCTGCCAATCCTCTTCATTCCCATTACCACCGCCAGTGCCGTCAGCATAAATCCCTCCGGCGCGCCCCCAGCAGGGGGAACATCGCGCCGGAGCTTTTTTCGCTGCAATCATCCGCCGCCTTGTTTTTGTCGCATCCGGGCACAAAAAGTCGCAAAACCCCCTGTAACCTCTTGCAAAGCGCACACCTATGCAGTATAATCAAAGTGGAATGTTTTCCTTTCACATGCGCAATTTCCAGCATGAGGAATGAGATAGAGGAGGAACTGCTGTTATGAGTAAATTCGTTATTGCCTGCCCCGTCTGCCACCAGTATGTGCAGGCCAGCACGGGTCTGTTCGCAAGCCGCCGCGTCCGCTGCGCGTGCGGCAATATCATTGATGTCAAAACCGAAAGGTTAGCCAGCCGCAAGTGCCCGTCCTGCGGCAATCAGGTCGTTTTCGACCAAGCCGACGGGGTGGATGCCCGCTGCCCGGTGTGCCAGTCGGCGCTGATGGTGGGGGAAGCCGTGTCGTTCCGTTGCCATCGGTGCGGCTGCCAGCTGAACGCGGACAGCACGGTGGACGAGGTGGACTGCCCCGTCTGCGGTGCGGTGAACGACGTTCAGGCGGAGGTAAAGAAGGCGCAGGTGCGTGCGGAGGGCATTCCGGCGGTCATCCGCTATGAGGGCGACAATCAGACGATTGTGTGGAAGCACCCGCTGACGGATTTCACCACGGGAACGCAGCTGATTGTGCACGAAAGTCAGGAAGCCGTGTTCTTCCGCAACGGCGAAGCGCTGGATTCCTTCGGTGCGGGGCGCTACACGCTGGAAACCGCCACGCTCCCCAAGATGAACAGCATCTACCAGCTGCCGACGCAGGGCACGCCCTTCCGTGCGGAGGTCTACTTCGTCAACCTGACGACGCAGCTGGGCATCAAGTGGGGCACGCCGAGCAAAGTCGGCATGTTTGACCCGGTGACGGGCATCCATGTGGAACTGGGAGCGTCGGGCGCGTTTAACCTGCGGGTCAGCGACGCGCGGCGGCTGCTCATCCGCGTCGTCGGCACGGCAGCGGGGCTGAAGCAGGAGGAAGTCTTTAACCAGAACGGGCTGGGGTACTTCCGCACGCTCATCATGACGCAGGTGAAGGCAAATCTGGCGAAAATCATCAAGAGCAACCACATTTCCGTCCTGGAGCTGGACGAGCATCTCGACACCATCAGCCGCGGTCTGCGCGACGCCATCAACGCGGAACTGGCATCGTATGGGCTGGAAGTGCCGGAATTTTACGTCAGCAACATCGTCACGCCGGACGATGATCCGAATTTCCGCCGCATGAAGCAGCAGCACGCGGATTTGTACCTGAAAACGCGCGACGAGGAAATCCGCAAAGCCGAGGCGGAAGCGGCGTTTGAGCGCAAGGCGGTGGAGGCGCAGACGGAAGCCCGCCTGAAAACCATCACTGCGCAGGGTGATGCCGACGCAGCGCGAATCGCGGGTCAGGCGCAGGCAGACATCTACCGGATGCAGGCGGAAGCTGAGGCGCAGGAGATGCGCATGAAGGGCTACACCTACCAGCAGGAGACGAGCCGTCAGGTGGGTCTGGAAGCCATGCGCAACGGCGGCGCGGCGGGCGGCATCAGCGGCATGGCGAGCGACGCGATGCAGTTAGGTGTTGGGCTGGGCGCGGTCGGCAGCGTCATTGGCATGACGAAGGACGCGATTCAGCCGGTGATGCAGAGCGCCTTGACCACAGAAGCTCCCGCAGTCGAGGGCTGGACGTGCACCTGCGGCAAGGCGGGCATCACGAGCAAATTCTGCCCGGAATGCGGCGCGAAGAAGCCCGAAGTGTGGGACTGCGCGTGCGGGCAGACGGGCATCACGAGCAAATTCTGCCCGAATTGCGGTGCGAAAAAGCCCGAAACGTGGAACTGCGCCTGCGGACAGGCGAACATCAGCAGCAAATTCTGCCCGAACTGCGGCAAGAAGCGGGAGGACTAAGCAATGAAACTGAGCAAACACGCATGGACAATCTGGGGGATTCTTCTGGTGGTGGCACTTGTGCTGATGGTGCTGATTCCGTTCAGCCGGACGGCATCGTGGTGGATTGCGGCGGGATGCACCGTGCTGATGTTCCTGCTGGCGGCGTGGACGTTCTATGCCGCGTTCCGCAAGGATGGCTTGGAAAGCAAGATCCTGGGCTGGCCGATTTTCAAGGTGAGCGCGGTGGCGCTGGCGGTGCAGGTCGTTCTCGGCTTTGCGCTGATGGGGCTGGCGGCGCTCTGTCCCGCGTGGGTGACGGTGCTGGCGGAGGTGCTGATTTTCGCCGTGACGGGCATCTGCCTGACGGTGAAGGATGCCGCGCGCGTGGTGGTATCGCAGAGCGAAGCGCACATGGCGGACAGCACCGCCGCGTGGAAGGTCATCCGGCAGAAGGCGAACGCGCTGGCCGCATCGGGGGATGCGGACATGAAGCGCCTTGCGGAGGAAATTCGCTTCGCCGACCCGATGCCCACGAGCATCGACGGGGAGATTGCGGCGCAGGTGGATGCGCTGGCGGCAGGGAAGAATCCCGATGCCATCAAGCGCTTGACGGCGGCGCTGGCGCAGCGCAAAGTGATTGCAAAGCAGGAGAAAGCGGGAAAGTAAATCATGATTATCAAGTGCAAAATGTGCGGCGGGGACCTTGCCTTTGAGCCGGGCAGCACCGTCTGCGAATGCGAATACTGCGGCAGCAAGCAGACCATCCCCAGCGCGGACAGTGAGAAGAAAACCAACCTGTTCAACCGCGCGAATCGCCTGCGCATGAACAGCGAGTTCGACAAGGCATCCGGCGTGTATGAGCAGATTGTGGCGGAGTTCCCCGAAGAGGCGGAAGCGTACTGGGGCTTGTGCCTGTGCGCGTACGGCATCGAGTATGTGGACGACCCTGCCACCGGCAGCAAGATTCCCACCTGCCACCGCACCCTGCCGACCTCCATCATGGAGGACAACAACTTCGAGCAGGCGTGCGACTACGCCGACCCAGTCGCGCGGAAGGTCTACCGCGAGGAAGCGAAAACCATCGACCGCATCCAGAAGGATATTCTGTCGATTGCGCAGAGCGAAACGCCCTACGATGTGTTCATCTGCTACAAGGAGACCGCCGAGGACGGCAGCCGCACCGAGGACAGCGTACTGGCGCAGGATGTTTACGAGGCGCTGATCGCCAAGGGCTTGAAGGTGTTTTTCAGCCGGATTACGCTGGAGGACAAGTTAGGCACGCAGTACGAGCCGTATATCTACGCGGCGCTGTCCTCCGCGAAGGTGATGCTGGCGTTCGGGACGACGTACGAATACTATGATGCGGTTTGGGTGAAGAACGAGTGGAGCCGCTTCCTCGGCATGATGAAGGCGGACAAGCGGAAGGTGCTGATTCCGTGCTTCAAGGGGCTGGATGCGTATGACATGCCCAAGGAATTTCGAGGCTTGCAGGCGCAGGACATGGCGAAGCTGGGCTGGATGCAGGACCTTGTGCGCGGCGTGGAGAAGCTGTGCGGGAAGGGCGAAACAGCAACCACGGTGGTACAGAAAACCGTTGTGCAGGAAGTTCAGGAGAGCAGCAAAGCAGACAACCTGATGAAGCGCGTGTATCTGTATCTGGAAGATAGGGACTTTGCGAAGGCGAGCGAATATATTGACAAAGTGCTGGATGTGGATGCGGAGTATGCCACGGCGTATGTGGCGCAGATTTTGGTGGAGCATAAGCTGACGCAGGAAAAAGACATTGCTAATCTTGGTGCTTCTATTGATGATAAGCCTGCATGGAAAAAAGCACTACGCTTTTCAAATGAACAAGAAAAGCAATTATATCTTGGCTATTCAAAACAAATTAACGATAAAATGGCTCATGGTGTGGAATGCGTTCGATTTAAGAACGTAATAGAGCAAATCAAACAGAAACAAGAGAAGTATGAACTTGCGCTTTCTAAAATGCAGGAAAAAGATTATCCGTCGGCATTGTCAATACTGACGGATTTGGAAAATTATAAGAGTGCTTCAGAATTGCTGCGTCAATGTATTGATACGTATCGGGAAAAACTTATTATCAGATTGGCATCCGTAAAGGAAATACCGGCATTGATAGCGCAACAAAAGGTGAAAGATGCGGAACAGCAAAGCAGCATAGCGCGAAATGAATTTAATAAACTAAAAGAAGAGAGCGAAGAGCGGGAAAAGCGGAAAAATAAAATTCAAACACAAATTTATGAACTCAATAAGCAAATAGGGCAAACCCATGGAATTTTCAGTGGGAAAAAGAAGCAAAAATTGCAGAATGAAATTGCGGTTTTAGAGAAGGAACAATCTGCAATAGAACGGTTGCAGCATTTAGCCGAACCGGCGGTAGCAAAAGCGGAAGAAGAACTGCAAATTGCAAAGAGTATATTAGAAGAAGTGCGGGCAGCGCTAAAAACTGCACAAGATGAACAGCAAGCAGGAGAACAATGGACTGATGAAGCGATTTTAGAAGCAGCAAAAAAAGAAGCCAAACTTCAGCCGGGTCAATACCTTGCGTTGGGGCGTTATCCCCAAACAAGAGATGAAAGCAATTGTACATCTATAGAATGGTTAATTCTTAAACGAGAAAAACAGAGGTTGCTTATAATAAGTCGGAATGGATTGGATGCTCAACCTTACAACAATATCTGGAATGATGTTACATGGGAAAAATCCACATTGCGCACATGGCTGAATAGTACATTCTATTCCAAGGCATTCACGTCGTCAGAACAAATTTCCATCTTGACAACCACTGTTAACAACGGAGAAAATAATTGCTATAGCAAATGGAACACAAATGGAGGCAATAGTACGAGAGATAAGGTGTTTTTGCTGAGCTGCATTGAAGCGAATAATTATTTTGGTGTCATTAACAACAGCGATTATATTGGTGCCATCAAAAACAACTTAAAATCCCGTACAGCACCGACAATGTATGCGACTGGACATGGAGCATACGCTAACCCCAGAGACAAAACAACTGATGGAGTGTCAGCAGGATGGTGGTGGCTACGCTCACCCGGCAATAGCCAGACGAATGCGGCATATGTTTCCACTGATGGCTCACTCTTCTATGGTGATGTCACATTCGCTTCTGGGCTTGTTCGCCCTGCCATGTGGGTCGACCTCGAATCCCTAATCTTCCAAGCTTAAATCATCCTACAAAACGGAGCGCATCACCATGATTACGAACCTCATCATCCGTGGCGCGAAAGTCCACAACCTCCATTGTATACAACCAAGCAAGCCCGCCGACCGCCTGTACAAATCACAGGCAGCCGACGGGCTTGCTTTCTTGCTTTATACTATTTCCGGATTCAACTGCGCCATCTGCTTGCGCATTTTCATCCGGAAATAGTATTATTTCGCTTGATACACCATTTCCGCCTGCTTCTGCGCAATCAGGCACAGTTCCGCCGCCTTGAAGGCGTGCGCCTGCGTCATTGCGTTTTCCGTGCGGTTCAGGCTGTCCAGAATCAAATCACCGAAGAACGGGTAGCCCGTCAAACCGGTCGCGTTGATGTACTGCTCGCCTTGGTCGTTGACGAGGAACACATGGTTGCCGCCGTCGCGCTCCGTACCGACATCCACATACTTGCGGATTTCAATGTACCCCTTCGTGCCGATGATGATGGTGCGCCCGTCGCCCCACGTCCGCAGGCCGTCTGGCGTGAACCAGTCCACGCGGAAGTAGAACGTCGTGCCGTTTGCACCGTTGATGGCGCAGTCGCCGAAGTCATCCAGCTCCGGATACTGCGGATGCGCGTAGTTGGCAATGCGGCTGCGGGAGACTGTGCCGTCCTCCTCGCCCGCGTAGAACAAATACTGCTCAATTTGGTGGCTGCCGATATCGCAGAGGATGCCGCCGTACTTCTCCTTTTCAAAGAACCACTGCGGCCGCCCTGCCGCGCCCAGCCGATGCGGCCCGAAGCCCTCCACATGGATGACCTTGCCGATGGCGCCCTGCTCAATCAGGTTGCCCGCCAGCACCGCGCCTTCCACATGCAGCCGTTCGCCGTAATAGACCATGTACTTCTTGCCCGTCTGCGCCACCATCTTCTTGGCGCTGTCCAGCTGCTCCAAGGTGGTGAAGGGCGCTTTGTCGGTGAAGTAGTCCTTGCCCGCCTGCATGGCGCGCAGCCCCAGCGCACAGCGCTCGTTTGTAATCGCCGCGCCGCAGACCATGTTCGTTTCTTTGTCGTTAAGCAGTTCTTCCTCGCTCCGGGCGACTTTCACCTGCGGGTACGCCTTTACGAACGCTTCCACCTTCTTCGGGTCGGGGTCGTAGACGTACTTCAGCGTGCCGCCCGCTTCCAGCAGGCCGTTCGTCATGCCGTAGATGTGCCCGTGGTCAAGGTGTGCGGCGGAAAAGATAAATTCTCCCGGCTTCACGACGGGCTGCGCCTTGCCTTTGGGCGCATAATTCATGCCGTCAGATACTTTCATCGTGATGACCTCCCATTATTTCTGCTGATAATCGCTGCCGAGCGTAATCGTGCCGTCAAGCGACGCGGCAGACGTGGTTTTCTCGTAGAAATGCGGCACGGCGCGCATCATGCCTTCCACCGTGTAGAACGGGTCGTCCTTTTGCAGCGGCAGCGTGACCGTCTGCTTCGTCGCGCCTGATTTATAGATGGCTGTAATCAGCTCAATCGTCCGGCGGCCATCCTCGCCGCCAATCGCGGGCAGGGTGTCGTTCTCCAGCGCGGAGAGGACGTTTTCCAATTCGCCCGCGTGCCCCTCGTAGGGAAGCTGCGGCTGCGCATCCACAAAATCGCGGATTTTCTGCTCCAATTCGGTGTTTTCAATCGGGAAGCCGTTCGGTTTGGAGATGGACGCGTACACGCTGAACGGCGCGGCGACTTTCGCCTTCTCGCACTGGAAGACCAGCTCCTGCTCTTCGCCGTGATGCACGACGGAGGCTGTCAGCTGCGCCAGCGCGCCCGGATATTGCAGCACGGACAGCGACAAATCCTCCACCTCGGCGTTGTCGTGCGCGACGTTCGCCATCACGCTCGTCACGGCCTGCGGAAGTCCCATCATCCAGCACAGCATGTCAATATGGTGGACGGCGTGGTTCAGCGTGCAGCCGCCGCCCTCCTTCTCCCATGTGCCGCGCCACCACAGGTCGTAGTAGCAGTGACCGCGCCACCATGCCGATGTGACGGATGCGCACAGCACTTTGCCCGCAAGTCCGCTGTCCAGCAGTTTCTTCAGGTTACTGATGGGCTGGCGGAAGCGGTTCTGGGCGATAATCGCGAGTTTCTTGCCGCTTTCATCGCGGGCGCGGAGCATTTCGTCGCACTCTTCCAGCGATGCCGCCATCGGCTTTTCGCAGACGACGTTCTTGCCCGAACGCAGGCTGTTGATGGAAATGCTGGCGTGGACGTACGGCGGCGTGCAGACATCCACCAAATCAATATCCTTGCGTGAAAGGATTTTCTGGTGGTCGTCGTAGACCTCCGCATCGGTCAGGTGATAATCCTCCTTCATCTTCTGCGCCTTTTCCGGCACAATATCCACCAGCGCCACAATCTTGCAGCGCTCCGGGAAGCGCAGGTAGGCCTCCACATGGGCGTGGGAAATGTTGCCCGTACCCACGATGGCAATCCGAATCATGGCATTCGCTCCTTCTACAATACTCAACGCTGCGTGATGCGTTATCTGCATGATAGCACATTGACATCAAGATTTCTATGCGAATCCTGTTTTCAATTCGGCGGATTTGGCAGATTGTCGTCCTAATCAGACAAAACGGCAATTAGTGTCCGCCGCTGCGCTGCTTGCGGTAGGCGTTCGGAGCCATGCCCGTCATCCGCCGGAAGCTGCGCAGAAAGCCGGAATAATCGCCGAATCCGCTGCGGTCGGCTACTTCACTCAGGCTCATGTCCGTCAGCAGATTCTCCTTCGCCAGCTGCACGCGGCGGTAGAGAATGTATTCGTAGACGCTGCGCCCGGCGTAGCTTGTAAACTCGTGCGAAAGGTACGATACGCTGATGGCGAAGCGGCGCGCAATGTCTTCCAATTTCAGCGGTTCGGTGAAGTGGTCGTTGATGTATTGCAGCACATCGAAAATCACATCGTTGACAACGCTTGGCTGAATAGGAGCGGTTGTTCCCTGCACGGCTTGGCAGACCATGACCATGAAGTCGATGATGCACCCGTAATTGCGGAACTGCACCATCTCGTCCGGCATGTCCTGCTGCGCGGAGATGTCTATCAGCAGCTGTTTGCACGCCAGCGCATCCGCCTGCGGCAGTTCATAGTAGAATTTTCCGGCCTGCAGGCGGCTGTCGAAGTAACGCTGGAGGTCAATCTGCCCGAAGCCAAGCTTTCGCAGCGTTTCCGGGCGCAGATACAGGAAGCCGCGCTCGTAGTTCTGCAGCGAACTGCCGCCCACCAGCCCGTGCATCCGAAACGGCGGCATGATAATCAACTGATTGTTTTGCAGCGGAAACACGCTGCCGTCCACATAGTAGAGCTTGCCCCCTTGATAGTGGATGTAAAATTCGTAGAAATCGTGGCAATGCAGCCCGCCGACGGTGTGGCGCTCTGCTACGGCATAGCACGCTTCGTACTCCGCGTCCTCGCGCCCCATCGCGTTGTAGCCGTTGATAGTTTCCGCAAATTTCATCGCTTCAGCTCCTTTCGGGGTTCGGATGTTTTGATTATACAGCAGGATTCACATATTTTCAAGCAGGATTTACATTGAATTGCGCAACTTATGTCGGCTATAATTAAAGTAACGATACGGAAACGGAGCGTGACGTTTCCGTAACAGGCTGCCTTGTGCAGCGTCTCTCATGGTTTCCCGTTGGCAGTGTCGGTCGAGTGCCGACTGATGCTGCTGAAAAAACAGCAGGTGTTTGCGTGGATTCAATTTTGCATCCCGCAAAAGAGCGTTTCTTTTCTACACTCCTGTGGAAACCATAATTCATCAGAAATGGAGGTTTTTGCTTATGGCAAATCCCGCGAAAGCCGCTGCACCGGTGCGTCCGCGCCGCAAGCGCAGGACGCACTGGCTTCAGCGCGACTGGCGTTTGTACCTGATGCTGCTGATTCCAATTGTCTGGTACATTCTGTTCTGCTACAAGCCGATGGCGGGGCTTCAAATTGCTTTCCAGAAGTACAACATGTTCAATCCCGCCAAGAGCAAGTGGATTTGGCTGGACAACTTCAAGTTCGTTTTCAGCATGAGCGACTTTGGCATCGCGCTGAAGAACACACTGATTCTGAACGGGTTGGACTTGCTTTTCGGCTTCCCCGTCCCGATTATTCTCGCCATCCTGCTCAACGAAATGCGAACGCCCAAGCTCAAAAAGCTTTCGCAGACGATGCTGTACCTGCCGCATTTCCTCTCGTGGGTCATCATCGGCGGCATGGTGCTGCAGATTTTTGCGCCGACGTCGGGCGTCATCAACTCCACGCTTCTGCGCTGGGGCTGGATTTCCGAGAACATTCCTTTCCTGACGGATGGTCCGACGTGGACGTTCACCTATGTGCTGGTCGGCGTGTGGCAGTCGATGGGCTGGGGCACGATTCTCTACCTTGCGGCGATTACCGGCCTGGACATGAACCTCTTTGAAGCGGCGCGCATTGACGGCGCGAACAAGCTCCAGCAGATTTGGCATGTCACCTTGCCCGGCATCCGTTCCACCATTGTCGTTCTGCTGATTATGAACATCGGGCGTATGATGTCCATCGGCTTTGACCGCCCGTTTATCATCGGCAATACCAAGGTCAAGGACTACTGCGACGTCATTTCCACCTTCGTTTACCGCGCCGGCATTACCAACAGCCAGTTCGCCCGCGCAACCGCCATTGGTCTGTTCCAGTCCATCGTGGGCTTGGTGCTGATTACGGGCGCAAACACCGTTTCCCGCCTGTTCGACGAACAGAGTATTTGGTAAGAGGGGAGGATTTGTCATGACTGCGATTTCCACACAGGCGCATATTTGTCCTGAGAAGAAGAAAAAACTCGGTGCCGGGCAGATTGTCCTCATCATTGTGATGCTACTCTTTGTGCTGATCTGCACGCTGCCGTTCATCAACGTCATTGCCATGTCGATGTCCTCCAAGTCTGCGATTCTGCGCGGTGCAGTGTCGTTCTGGCCGGTGGAATTCAACCTCGATGCCTACAAGCTCATCGTCAACGACAATTCGATGTGGCACAGCCTGCTCTATACCATCGAACTGACGGTAATCTACACCGTGCTGGCGATGGTAATGACGATTCTGGTGGCGTTTCCGCTGTCCATGCGTCGTCTCAAGGGGCAGCGCGTCATCATGTTCTTCATCGTCTTTACCATGTACTTCTCCGGCGGCACGATTCCGATTTACCTGAACGTGAAGGAATTCCACATGCTTGACAGCATGTGGTCGCTGATTATTCCGGGGCTGATTTCCACGTTCAACGTCATCATCCTGAAGAATTTCTTTTCCTCCCTGCCGTATGAGCTGGTGGAGGCGGCGTCGATTGACGGTGCGACGGATTTCCAAGTCCTCACCCGCATCTTCCTGCCGCTGAGCTTTTCCTCGCTGGCGACGCTTTCCCTCTTCTACGCGGTCGGCAAATGGAACAGCTTCAATGATGCGCTGTACTACATCACCTCGCGCGACCTGCAGCCCCTGCAGCTCAAGCTGTACAACCTCATCAAGGGCAGCCAGTCGGTGGAAGTCGCCGTCGCGGAGGGCAGCTCGAATGACCTGAGCACCAGCGTGTCCGAATCCATTCAGTCCGCAACCATCATTTTCGCGACGCTCCCCATCCTGATTGTGTACCCGTTTGTGCAGCGCTACTTCGTGGCGGGCGTTACGATGGGCGCAGTCAAGGGCTAATACTAATTCTCATCTAAACCATGACATTCGCACAGCATCTTTTTCGCCCCGTCTTTGCTTCGTTCCGCTCGCGCGTACCTCCAGTACGCCTCGCTTCACTCAGCTTTGCCGGAACGAAAAATCTGCTATGCTCGATGCCATGTTTTAGAATCGAATTAGTATCATCCCCCCACATCCTCATTGGAACGGGCGGCAAAAGCCGTTCAAGATAGAAAGGAGTACCCTTATGAAAAAGTTTCTGGCTCTGGTTTGCACGCTGTGCCTGCTGCTGACGGCGCTTCCGCTGACGGCACTGGCGGCGGATGACGATTGGGTAACGCTCAATGTCGAAATGTACGACCGCTCCATTGCGGGCTTCAACGTGGAGGACTGCTGGCAGCTGCGCTACATTCAGGAAAACTTTGGCGACCCGAACCACATCAAGATTAACTGGATTCCTGTTTCCCGCTGGGAGGAAGGCACGATCCTCTCCACCCGTCTGGCGGGCGGCACCGCGCCGGACATCTGCATGACCTACGGCACGGATTTGGTGCAGCAGTACATTGACATGGGCGGCATCATGCCGCTGGATGACCTGCTGGCTGAATACGGTCAGGAACTGAAGGCATTCCTCGGCGACGAGGTGCTGCAGTACGGTCAGTATGACGTGGGCGCCGGCAAAGAGCAGTATTACCTGCCCGCGCGCCGCATCATCGTCGCGACGCAGAGCATGTTCATCCGCAAGGACTGGCTGGAAAAGCTGGGCATGGAAGTTCCCACGAACGTGGAAGAACTGTATGCCTACCTGAAGGCGGCGAAGGAGCAGAAGCTGGGCGGCGAAAAAACCGTGCCGTATTCCTCCGACCTGTACGCGGCTGACCCCTTCTACGGCTGGATCTACCAGATGGATGCCTTCCTTGATTACAGCAAGATTACCGAGGAAGACTGGGTGGCGAACCACAAGTTCCACTACATGCTGCCTGGCGCGAAGGAAGCGCTGCGCTGGATGAACAAGTTCTTCAATGAGGGTCTGGTTTCCGATTACTTCGGCATTGAGAACTCCAAGCAGACCGACAGCGACCGCGTGAACGGCTATGACGGCTTCTGGGTCGGCAACTGGGATGCCGCGTGGCGCATGGAAAAGTCCTACGCGCAGGATTTGGCGAAGAACGTTCCCGGCGCGAGCTGGATTGCCTGCGACCCCTTCAAGCCCGAAAGCGGCACGACCCCGCATGAATCCTACACCGCCGCTGGTCAGGCGATTTTCATCCCCGCTTCTGTGGATGAAAAGGTTGCGGTCGCCGCGATTAAGTACCTGAACTGGATGTGCAAGCCGGAATCGCTGTACGCGCTGCAGAACGGCGAAAAGGGCTACAACTACACCGCCGTCAACGAAAACAACATTCCGACCGACCTGAAGAACATCAACGATACCGACGACGCGCACAAGATGCACGCGACCGACGGCGCGCCGATTTGCAACGGCTACTACTACGGCTCTGACGAGCTGAACTACGCCGCGACCGCCATGGACTTCCACGGCTACGAAGATGTTGTGGCGGACAGCCTTATGATTTCCAATAACGGCGCTTACGAACCCATCAGCTTCACCCGCACCATCCAGTCCCGCATTGACTATGGCACGACCATCATCTCCAAGGAAGCGGAACTGCTGGTTCAGGTTGTGACCTGCAAGCCGGAAGATTTCGACGCAACGTGGGAGAAGTACACCAACGAAATCCTTTCCGCCGGCGGTCAGCAGATTATCGACGAGCAGCGTCAGGCATACAAGGATGGCGCATACCGCGGCTTCTATCCGATGGCGCAGAAGTAATAAGCGCACGCAAACTTCACAAAAAGGGGGCTGCGTCTTGGACGCAGTCCTTTTTTTCGGAATACCCCTCCTGATATTTCTGTTTTTCCCTGATTGAAATTGACAAAGAGTCTGCTTGGCTCTATGATGGGAGTGTTTCGGTATGCTTCGACTTGGAATCATCGGTGCGGGCGGCATTGCCAGCCTGCATACCCACAACATCCTGAGCGGCAAATGCCCTGAAGTGCAGCTGACCGCCATGGCAGACCGCAAGGAAAGCCGCCGAGAGTGGATTCGCGCAACCGTGCCGGACGCTGCGGTTTTCTGCGAGGGCAGCGATTTGATTGCGTCCGATACCTGCGACGCAGTGCTGATTGCAACGCCGCACTATCAGCATCCGACGCTGGCGATTGAGGCGTTCCGCCATGGAAAGCATGTCCTGTGCGAAAAGCCGGCGGGCGTGTACACCTTGCAGGTGCGGGACATGATCGCGGAGGCGGATAAGCATCCCGAACTGACCTTCGGCATGATGTTCAACCAGCGCACGAACTGCGTCTACCGCAAGGCGAAGGCGCTGATTGACAGCGGCGCGCTGGGTGAAATCAAGCGCATGATCTGGGGTGTGACGGACTGGTATCGCACGCAAAGCTACTACGATGCCGGGGCGTGGCGCGCAACGTGGGATGGCGAGGGCGGCGGTGTGCTGCTCAATCAATGCCCGCATCAGCTGGATTTGCTGCAATGGCTCTGTGGGCTGCCCGTGCGGGTGCGCGCCGCCTGCCATGAGGGGAAATGGCACGACATCGAGGTGGAGGACGACGTGACCGCTTATCTGGAATTTGCAAACGGCGCAACGGGCACGTTCATTGCATCCACGGGGGACGCGCTGGGCGAAAACCGGCTGGAAATCATCGGAACGCGCGCGCGGATTCGCATCGAGAACGACCAATTGACGCTGGATACGCTCAGCGTGGATGAGCGCGACTGGTGCCCCGTGTGCAAAGAGCCGTTCGGCGTACCGGAGATTCAGCACGAAATCGTGCAGACAGACGGCGAAAATCCGCAGCACGCGGGCGTGTTGAACGCCTTCGCAGCGCACATCCTGCACGGTACGCCGCTTGTTGCAGACGGGCGCGAGGGTATCCGCGGGCTGATGCTGTCCAACGCCATGCACCTTTCTTCGTGGACGAATCAGACCGTTTCGCTGCCTATTGACGAAGAACTGTTCTTGAAGCTGCTGAATGAAAAACGCAGGACATCCCGCCACAAGGACGAAGTGGATGCTGCCATCGACGTTTCCGGCAGCTTTGGAAGCACGAGAAAGTAACCTATTCCAAGGAGGAAATCAGCGTGGAGAAGATTCGCCTCGGTATTATCGGCATTGGCAACATGGGCTCGGAGCACTGCCGGCTCATCCTGTCCGGGCAAACGCCGGAAATTGCGCTGACCTGCGTTGCTGATCCGCGCCAAGACCGCCGTGACTGGGCGCAGCAGACGCTCCCCGCCGGAACGGGCATCTATGCCGACGGCATGTCGCTCATCCGCGCCCATGCGTGCGACGCCGTGCTGATTGCCACGCCGCACGAGCTGCATCCGCCGCTTGCGGAGGCGGCGCTTCGGGCAGGACTGCATGTCCTGAGCGAGAAGCCCGCGGGTGTTTACACGGCGCAGCTGCACCCGGTCATCGCCGCCGCACAGGAGACGGGCAGGACGTATGCGCTGATGTTCAACCAGCGCACGAATTGCGTCTATCGCCGCCTGAAAGCGCTGCTGGATTCCGGCGAGTTAGGCGCGCTGAAGCGTGTGACGTGGGTGGTGACGGACTGGTATCGTTCACAGGCGTATTACGATTCCGGGGCGTGGCGCGCAACGTGGACGGGCGAGGGCGGCGGCGTGCTGCTCAACCAATGCCCGCATCAGCTGGATTTGCTGCAATGGCTCTGCGGCCTGCCGACAACGGTGCGCGCGTTCTGCCACGAGGGCAAATGGCACGACATTGAGGTGGAGGACGACGTGACCGCCTATCTGGAATTTCCGGGCGGCGCGACGGGCGTTTTTATCGCCTCCACGGGGGAGTTGCCCGGCACGAATCGGCTGGAAATCGCCTGTGACCGCGGCAAAGTCGTCTGCGAAAACGGGCAGCTGACCTTGTGGCGCTTGCCGCAGAGCGAATCCGCCTATTACCGCCGAAGCACATCCGCATACCCCCACGCTGAGGTGCAGATGGAGATTTTGCCGCTGGACGGGGAGAATCCGCAGCACGTCGGTGTGCTGAACGCTTTTGCGGCGCATATCCTGCACGGCACGCCGCTGGTGGCGGACGGGGCGGAAGGTATCCGCGCACTGATGCTGTCCAACGCCATGCACCTTTCCTCGTGGACAGGCAAGCCCGTGTCCCTGCCGATTGACGAGGGCGAATTTGTGCGGCTTCTGGCGGAAAAGCGCCTGCATTCAAGGAAAAAGCAGGTGAAAGAGGTCACGTTCGCGACGGATCACAGCGGGACGGGAAGGGCAAAATAGGATAGGACGAAAACTCCGGCGCACCATTGAGAAAATGGGGGAGCGCCGGAGTTTTGGCGTGCGCTTTTATCCGCCGAATTGCTTTCCGAAGCAGCCTGTGCTATACTATTCCTTGGAATCAGGAAAGCAAGTTTTGCGGGCGGCGCGTGCTATCCGTATCAGCATACAGAAAGGAACGAACGGCATGATTACGGGGGAACTGAAGAACAAGATTGACGGGCTGTGGGAAATCTTCTGGACGGGCGGGCTGACGAACCCGCTGGACGTGATTGAGCAGATGACGTACCTGATGTTCATCCACGATCTGGATGACAGCGACAACATCAAGGCGAAGGAATGCGCGATGCTGGGGCTGCCGTACACGAGCATCTTCCAAGGCGGCGTGCAGATTGGCGACCGCACCATCGACGGCGCGCAGCTTAAATGGAGCGTTTTCCGCGATTTCCCGGCGGGAAAGATGTACAGTGTGGTGCAGGAGTTTGTGTTCCCGTTCATCAAGGGGCTGCACGGTGACAAGAACAGCGCGTACTCGAAGTACATGGGCGACGCGATTTTCAAGGTGCCGACGCCGCTGATGCTGGACAAAATCGTCAGCGCTATGGATGTCATCTACGAGCAGATGGCGCACCTGCAAAGCGCGGACACCCGCGGCGACGTATACGAATATCTGCTGAGCAAGCTGGCGACGGCGGGAGTCAACGGGCAGTTCCGCACACCGCGCCATATCATCCGCATGATGGTGGACATGATGGCACCGCGCGCGGACGAAATCATCTGCGACCCAGCGTGCGGCACATCCGGCTTTCTGGTGGCGGCGAGCGAGTACCTGAAAGCAAACCGCAAGCAGGAAGTCTTCTTCAATCGGCAGAACAAGGCGCACTATATGAACAGCATGTTCCACGGCTACGACATGGACCGCACCATGCTGCGCATCGGCGCGATGAACATGATGACCCACGGCGTGGACAACCCGTGCATCGAGTACCGCGACAGCCTGTCCGACCAGAACACCGACCGCGGCCGCTACACGCTGATTCTGGCGAATCCGCCGTTCAAGGGGTCGCTGGATTACGACATCGTCAGCGCCGACCTGCTGAAAGTCTGCAAGACGAAAAAGACGGAGCTGCTGTTCCTCGCCCTGTTCGTGAAGATGCTGAAAGTCGGCGGGCGCTGCGCGTGCATCGTGCCGGACGGCGTGCTGTTCGGCTCATCGGCGGCGCACAAGGCGATTCGGCAGGAAATCATCGACAACAACCGCCTGGAAGCGGTGATTTCGATGCCCAGCGGCGTGTTCAAGCCCTATGCGGGCGTATCCACCGCGATTTTGATTTTCACCAAGACCGGGCATGGCGGCACGGACAAGGTGTGGTTCTACGATATGCAGGCGGACGGCCTCACCCTCGACGACAAGCGCACATCCACCCCCGACAACGACATTCCCGACATTGTGGCGCGCTTCCACGCCCTCGAAGCGGAGGAAACCCGCCAGCGCACGGACAAGAGCTTCTTTGTGCCGAAGGAAGAAATTGCCGAAAACGGCTACGACCTGAGCATCAACAAGTACAAAAAGACCGAATATCAGGCGGTGGAGTACCCCTCGACGCAGGAGATTATGGCGCAGATTGATGCGGATATGGCACGGCTGGGGGAGGTTTTGGAGGAATTGAGGGGGATGGTTCGCTGAAAATGCGCGGCGCTTGCAGAAAATTCGCAACTGGTGACAGTTTGTCACCGATTGATAGAGGGGGATGACGGGATGAGTTTTTTGACAGATGTCTGTTCTATACAGTATGGCTATCCATTTGATTCGGCGCTGTTTAATAGTAATGATGGCACGCCGCTTGTGCGGATTAGAGATGTTGTTCCGGGATTTTCAAATACATACACAACCGAAAAGTGTGATGAGTGCTATTATGTAGAAAATGATGATATGCTAATCGGGATGGATGGGGAATTTAATATTGCATATTGGAAAGGTGGTCACGCATATCTTAATCAGCGAGTATGCAAAATTATTCCCAAAGAAGGGGTTCATAAGAGATATTTATTCTATCAGCTCATGCCAATATTAAAAAGAATTGAGAATCGCACAGCATTCGTAACAGTAAAACATCTTTCTGCAAAGGAACTTAATAAAATAGAACTTTCGCTTCCTGATTTCCCGAGACAGCAACGCATTGCTGACACGCTTGATAAGGTGTCGGAGGGGATTGGACTGTGCAGGAAGATGTTGGGGAAGCTTGACTTGATGGTCAAGGCGAAGTTTGTGGAGATGTTTGGGGACCCTGTATCTAACGAAAGAGAATGGAATGTTGAAACTCTGAACGATGTCTGCACTGAAATTGGGGATGGATTACATGGAACGCCTGAATATGATGATAATGGCGAGTATCCATTTATCAACGGTAATAATCTAATCAACGGGGCAATCGAAATAACACCCGCGACTAAAAAGGTAAATGCCGAAATATACAAAAAGCACTATATAGACATATCAGCCAACGCGTTATTGCTCTCAATTAACGGAACGCTTGGAAAGCTGGCGTTTTATAATGGTGAAAAGGTGATGCTGGGGAAAAGTGCTTGCTACTGTAACTTTAAGCCGGAAATAAACCGTGCGTTTGTCTATGGTGTTATGAAAACAGAGGCATTCGCTGGCTTTTTAGAGAAAAGTGCGACTGCAAGCACTATAAAAAATGTTGGTTTGAAAGCGATACGCGGGTATAAACTAATTATGCCTCCGCAGGCTCTACAAATGCAATTTATAGAGTTTTCAAATCAGGTCGACAAATCAAAATTGGCAGTAAAGCAGAGCCTTGAAAAGCTGGAAACACTGAAAAAATCGCTGATGCAAGAGTATTTGGGGTGAGACGACCTCATCCGCCGCCTGCGGGCGGCACCTTCCCCAAAGGGGAAGGCAAGGAGGGGGACGCGCGTCCCTGCACTATGGGGAAAGTGCGAAGAGGTGGTCGTCCCTAAACCTTCCCCTCTGGGGAAGGTGGCCGAGCGTAGCGAGGTCGGATGAGGTCGTTCTCCCCCACAATTTCAGTTGACAATTGGAAAAGTTTTTGATAGAATAGAATTGGAAATGTACTTGGTAGCGTTTTTGGGCGATTAGGAGGATGAGCGTAGATGGCTGATAGCAACGTTGCGGCAGAAGTAGCAAAGGCAGTATATGAAGACGCAGGACATGAGATTATTCAACCCACTGGAAAGACCCTCTCACTAATCCCGCGGGCAGTCCGTGCGGCGTTACAACCATTGGAAAGATGGATTATGGTACAAGAATATAATCTGGAAATGTTAAAAAAAACACTTGATTATAAATTAGCAAACGTTGATCCCGAAAAAATAGTAACGCCAGAACCGTATGTTGCAGTGCCAGCACTGCAAGCAGTCACATATTGCATGGACAACGAAGAATTGCGGAACATGTATGCGAATCTTTTGGCAAAATCAATGAATGAAGCAACAAAGAATGGCGTTCATCCGTCATATGTTGAAATAATCAAACAGCTTTGTCCAGATGAGGCAAAGTTACTTTGTTACCTGATGGAAAATCCTCAAATTCCGGCTATTGGCATTAGGTTAACAAATAAACCTGAAGATGGCTATGTGAATGTCATTAACTTATTTTCAGATATAGGTTATAAATGTAATTGCGAGAATCCCGATAATATTGAAAGATACTTGTGTAATTTAATTCGGTTGGGTTTAGTTGAGAACCCTGATGGAGTAGGGTTTATGGACGAACAAATGTATCAGACAGTATTGTCCCATCCGTTTGTAAAAGAGAAACTTGAAAAGATGGAAGGAAAAAATGAAAAACTTCCACATGCCATAACGGTTAATAAGTTAATTCGGATGACAGCCTTTGGTGAGCAGTTCTGCAAGATTTGCATTAAAGATGACTGAATTATAGCATACTCCAACCTCATCCGCCGCCTGCGGGCAGCACCTTCCCCAAAGGGGAAGGCAAGGCGGAAATGCACGCACCTGAACCTTCCCCTCTGGGGAAGGTGGCCGAGCGCAGCGAGGTCGGATGAGGTCGTCCCCTTTCAAGGAGCATAAAGCATGATTATTCACTATAGCCGCAACACGAAGCAAGCCGCACAAGAGCTTCGCAAGAACATGACGCCGCATGAAAAGCAGCTTTGGTATGGCTTCTTGAAAGCATACCCGGTTCAGTTTCGGCGCCAAAAGCAATTTGAGCGCTTCATTGTGGATTTCTACTGTGCTTCTGCAAAACTTGTTGTTGAGCTGGATGGCCACAGCATTTTACTCCCGAAGGGCTTGCGTATGATGAGGAACGAACGCAGATGCTATCGAAGTATAACTTGCAAGTAATCCGCTTCACCAACCAGCAGATTGACACCCAATTTCCCGACGTCTGCTGCGAAATCGACAGAATCGTCAAGGAACGCATGGACTCCCTCACATCATCTTGAAAGAACGGTGACTCTCATGTCCAATTTCTCCCCCTACCTCTCCATCCCGTCCTTTGCCGCGTTCGCCCCAATCGCCGAATCCGCGGAGAAAATCCTGTCCATCGACCCCGCAGCGTGCGTCCTCAACTGCCGCCGGGCGATGGAGGCGGCGGTCAAGTGGATGTATGCGGTGGACGGGTCGCTGGTCGCGCCGTGGGATGATAAGCTCGTCACCCTCATCAATACCGAGGAGTTCCGCGGCATCGTGGATGAGCAGCTGATTTTTCGCTTGGATTTCATCCGCCGCATGGGCAACAACGCCGCGCACGGCGGCAAGGTCATCACCCGCGAACAGGCGGTGCTGTGTCTGCAAAACCTGTTCGTTTTTTTCGATTTTCTGGCGTACTGCTACGGCGAAAATTACACCGAACACACCTTTAATCCCGCTTTGCTGGCGGAGCAGAGCGCACAGCCGACCCCGCCCGCGGTGGACGAGGACGCCGCGCGCAAGCTGGATGCGCTCATCAAAGAGAATGCCGCACTCAAGGAACAGCTGACGCAGCGCCGCGAAGAGCAGCATCAGACGTATGTGCCGAAGCCGCTGGAAATTTCCGAATACAAGACGCGAAAACTGTATATTGATGCAATGCTGCAGGATGCCGGCTGGGTTGAGGGAAAGAATTGGCTGAACGAGGTCAAGCTGCCCGGTATGCCGAACAAGAGCGAGACGGGCTATGCGGATTATGTCTTGTACGGCGACGATGGCAAGGCGCTGGCGATTGTGGAGGCGAAGCGCTCCTGCGTGGATCCGGCGGTGGGGCGGCAGCAGGCGAAACTGTATGCGGATATTATCGAGAAGCAGCAGGGGCGGCGTCCAGTAATCTTCTTAACCAACGGGTTTGAAACGAAAATCGACGACGGGCAGTATCCGGAGCGCAAGTGCGCCGCTATCTGGTCAAAGCGCGATTTGGAGAAGTGGTTCAACCTGCTGCGGATGCGCACGCATTTGGACAATATTGTGGTGGACGAGAACATCGCCGGGCGGTACTATCAGGAGAACGCAATCAAGGCTGTTTGCAACACTTTTGATGCGCGCAACCGCCGCAAAGCACTGCTGGTAATGGCGACAGGTTCGGGCAAAACGCGCACGGTGATTGCGCTGTGCAAGGTGCTGCTGGAACACGGCTGGGTGAAGAATATCCTGTTTCTGGCGGATAGAAACTCGCTGGTTACGCAGGCGAAACGCAGCTTCGTGAACCTGCTGCCGGAACTTTCGGTTACGAATCTCTGCGAAGAGCGGGACAATACCACGGCGCACTGCGTCTTCTCGACCTACCAGACGATGATGAACTGCATCGACGCCATTGAGGATGCGGAAGGCAAGCTGTTCACGGTCGGGCACTTTGATTTGGTCATCTGCGACGAGGCGCACCGCTCTATCTACAACAAATATCGCGACATTTTTACCTACTTTGATGCGCCCTTGGTTGGTTTGACGGCGACGCCGAAGGATGAAATCGACAAGAATACTTATGCACTTTTTGATTTGGGCAACGGTGCGCCGACGTATGGCTATGAATTAGCGCAGGCAGTCAAAGACGGCTATCTGTGCGACTTCGTATCGGTAGAAACGACGCTGAAGTTCATTCAGCAGGGCATTGTATACGACGAATTGACCGACGAGGAGAAAGAGGAATACGAGGCGAAATTTGCGGATGAAAACGGCGATGTGCCGGAATGCGTGATGCCATCCGCGTTAAACGAATGGGTATTTAATGAGGATACCATTCGCAAGGTGCTGAATATGCTGATGACCGACGGGCTGAAAATTGACTACGGCAGCAAAATCGGCAAGAGCATCATTTTCGCCAAGAATCACACGCACGCGGAGAAAATCTTGGAGATTTTCAACCGCGAATATCCGCATTTGTACGGCTATGCGAAGGTAATCGACAACTACATGACTTATGCGCAGAGCGCTATCGACGAGTTTTCCGACCCGCAGAAACTGCCGCAGATTGCTATTTCGGTGGATATGCTCGATACGGGCATCGACGTGCCGGAAGTGTTAAACCTTGTGTTCTTCAAGAAGGTGATGAGCAAGGCAAAATTCTGGCAGATGATAGGCCGCGGCACGCGCCTCTCTCCGGGGTTGATTGACGGCAAAGACAAGGACAAGTTCTATATTTTCGACTTCTGCGGAAACTTCGAGTTTTTCCGCATGAGCAAAGGCAATGCCAATGCCAGCGCACGCTCGCTTCAAGGGGCGCTTTTTTCGTTGAAGGCACAAATGGCGTTCAAATTGCAGGACGCAGTGTACAAAACCGACGAATTGTCCGCATTCCGTCAAACTTTGGTGGATGACATGGTGCGCAAAGTATCGGAATTGAACCAAGACAACTTCGCCGTCAAACAGCATCTGAAATTCGTTGAATTGTATACAAGCCCGAACCGATATCAGTCATTGAGCTACGAGGACACGCTGATGATGCAGCAGGAGTTAGCGCCTCTGCTTTTGCCGGAGCCGGATGACCCGAAGGCGCTGCGCTTTGACGCGCTCTTGTACGGCATGGAGCTGGCGCATCTCGCGGGACTGCTGTACAATCGGGCGCATCACGACCTGCTGAAAAAGGCGGAGGCGCTCAGCAAAATCGCCAATGTGCCGGAAATTGCGGCACAATCGGCACTGCTGGAGAAAATACTGCATACCGATTATGTGGAAAATACGGGAGTGGATGAATTGGAGAAAATCCGCAAAGCCCTGCGTGATTTGATGAAATACATCACAAACGAGCAATCCGCTTACGAAACAGGCTTTGGTGATGAAATCCTTTCCATTGAATGGAAACAGTCGGAATTGGAAAACGACGACTTGCAAAATTACAAAATGCGGGCTGAGTTTTACGTCCGCCAGCATCAGAATGAATTGGCGATTGCGAAACTCAAGATGAATGTTCCGCTGACGGACAGCGACATTACCCAGCTAGAGGAAATTCTCTGGAGCGAAGTCGGAACAAAGCAGGATTACGAAGCCGAGTACGGAAAGAAGCCGCTGGGCGAGTTCATCCGCGAAATCGTCGGGCTGGATATGAATGCCGCAAAAGAAGCATTTTCCGCTTATTTGACCAATGTAAATCTGGACAGCCGGCAAATCTATTTTGTGAATCAAATTGTGGAGTACATTGTGCATAACGGCATGATGAAGGATATGTCGATTCTACAGGAAGCACCATTCATCGATCAGGGCAGCATCATCGAGGTGTTTACGGATTTGTCAGTGTGGAAGGGGATTAAGGGCGTGATTGACACAATCAACGCCAACGCCTGCGGTGCATAAGCCGCCAATGGCCATCAAGAACTGCGGCTGTGCCGCTGACAGATCTGGAAGCCGAGAAAATCAAGTAAATCACAATTGAATATCACCCTTTTCCGACCTGTGCCTGCACCCGCGGGCGCGGGTCTTTTCTGTGTGCGCCCGGCATGAGCAACAACTAAGTGGTGAGAGACCACAACGCGCTCGGCAGTAGGAAGCGTTAG